>Ga0209636_10000280_pt1 | contig 46389 bp, 32 predicted proteins | sample DeeMarSWOR152_54_FD_187464 | JGI IMG/M metagenome (GOLD analysis project Ga0209636, IMG submission 187464) | Marine sediment microbial communities from White Oak River estuary, North Carolina - WOR-1-52-54 (SPAdes) (version 2) | ecosystem: Environmental > Aquatic > Marine > Intertidal zone >...
GCCCAGCCTGAGGAGGCCGGCTTTTCTTCTGAGAAGCTGGCCGAGGCCAGGGAATACTATGAGACCACCGGTTCTGCGGGTGTGTTCGTGGTTTATCGAGGTGCCGTTCTGGTAAACTGGGGAGAGACGTCGCGTCGCCTCCGTTGTCACAGTGTGCGAAAGAGCTTCATGAGCGGTCTGTACGGCATCCACATCGACAGAGGCGGCATTGACAAGAACAAGAGCCTGGCAGAATTGGGGATAGATGATGCGCCCTATCCGCTCACCGAGCAGGAGAAAACGGCCAGGATCGTGGACCTTCTCGCGGCACGTTCCGGCGTGTACCTTCCGGCGGCGTACGAACCGCCGAACCCGAAGCCCGAGCGGGGAAGCCATGCGCCAGGCACGAACTGGTGCTACAACAATTGGGATTTCAACACGCTTGTGACTATTCTGGAACAGGAGACGCCCGTAAAGGTTTTCGAAGAGTTCGACAGGCGATTCGCTAAGCCCCTCGGGATGCAAGACTACCAACCGGCTCACGGCTACTACCACTACGAACGTGACAAGTCAATGCACCCCGCCTATCCCTTCCGGATGTCGGCCCGGGACATGGCGCGTTTCGGTCTCCTGTACCTCTACGGGGGGCAGTGGGACACGGAACGAATTCTTTCTGAACAGTACGTCAAAGAAAGCACGTCGCGCATGTCGGACAGCGCTTGGGACGTGGGAGGCTACGGTTACATGTGGTGGTTGCCCGACGTGGAACCACTCTGTTCTCTTGGGACGTTCTCAGCTCTGGGTGTTGGTGGACAGTCCATCGACGTTATCCCCGGTGCAGACATGGTCTTCATCAATAGAACCGACACCTACGGGCAGGACACCGATTACGTTGACAGTGACGAGCGTTACCAGATGATCCGCATGATTCTGGAAGCCAAGATCGGAGAGCCGAAGGAGGATCCTGAGCTCGTGTCCTTGCCCGAGCCTGAGCCATCCTACACACCTCAACCTATGACGACTAAACAGATGGCCCTCTACGCGGGCGAGTATCCGATAGCGGATACCGGAGAGAAGGTTCGCGTCTTCACAGACGAAGGTCAGCTCATGACCGAGTTTGGGGAAGGTCCGTTCCCCGTTCACAACCTCGGCTCAGATCATTTGATCGTCGAGGACCTGAACGAACACATGTACTTCGAGGAAGACGAGAACGGCAGCAAACACCTCATAGCTCTGCCCATCCTGCTCGCGGAAGCGCGATCTCATCTGGGCGCCGGGCGAGTCGAGCAGGCGAAGTCTGCTCTTGCCAAGGCGCAGGCGTACTACTCGGATGAGCCGAGTGTTTTTCGCTCTCTGGCCGATGTTCATTTGCGCACGGCGGGAGAGGCCTTGGGGATGGCGATTGAAAACTACAGAAGGGTGAACGAGATGCGGCCTAGGGAGACCATCGACCGCAGTCCTCTTGCCTGGGAACTGGTCTCGCTTTGTGGCCAGATCATTCCGCCAAAAAGGCCGCCGTCCCATCTAGCGCGGTTCGCCGGCAGATACGGACCGCGTCTCGTAGAACTCGAGGAGGGTTGTTTGTACTACTCGCGGGAAGGGGGGCCACGCGCGGAACTGATTTCGCTTACAGAGAACGTCTTCGCTGTTGAGGGCATTGACTATTTCCGTGTCAGGTTCGACACCGACGAGAACGGAAACATATTTCGACTCACCGGACTTTACCAGGACGGCCGTCGAGACGAGAGCCTGCGAGACGCGGAACCCTGACAGTCAGAAGGCAGAAGAGAACGGATGGGCCGGGATAGTGAACGGGATGGGATAACGAGACACGGACGCGGCGCCCTTGACAGTGTGGACTGCCCGCCGTCGGGTGAGACATGAACAAGAATAGATCCGGACAACTCATGCAGGACTTCTGGGACAGTAAGGCCCGAGAGAATGCGATGTACTACGCTTCCTCGTACCGGGCCTACGACGATCAGGATGCTGATGAGTTCTGGAAATGGGGTAGGATTCTTGCCGAACGATTTCTTGAGGAATCTGGAATTCAATTCACGGGTGAGGAATCGATTCTCGAGATTGGCTGTGGAATAGGGCGGATGACGCTCTACTTCGCTGAACGCTTCCGAGAGGTCCACGGCGTCGACGTACCGCCGGAGATGTTGACTCAAGCAAAGGATAACCTGAAGGAATTCCCTAACGTGGCTCTTCACTTGGGTAACGGCCATGATCTCAGTGACTTTGCCGATCTTTCTTTCGATTTCGTCTTCTCCTATATCACTTTTCAGCACATCCCCGACGCCGCGATCACTTCACGATATATTGAAGAGACAGGCCGAGTTCTCAGAGAGGGAGGACAGTTCTATTTTCAGGTGAACAACCTGCCCTCTGACCTGCGAACCAAACTGGGTCTGGGATCGAAGTATCGTTCGCTCTTGAGAAGACTGCGTCTGCGAGGAGCTCGTACTGCGGGTTCTGCCGTGAACGGTCCGAAAGATTTGGACCATCCTGCCTGGAGGGGTACGAGAGTCTCCGTGGGGCAGGTCAGACGAGCGTGTCAGCTGGGGAAGCTTAAGGTGCTCAGTCTCGATGGAGAGGGAACGCAATATCTTTGGGTCCGGGCCTTGAAGCAGACACAATGACCCCGGGAGGTCACTGATGAGTCTGGCCGCACAAGGGAGTTTTGAGACGGCTGATGGCGCCCGCATTGCCTACGAAATCCAGGGCGAAGGTCACCCGCTCGTCCTGATTCACGGATGGTCATTGAATCTCAGGATGTGGGACGATCAGGTTCCGACGTTCAGCAACTCACATCAGGTCGTTCGTTATGATCGCCGTGGGTTCGGGCTCTCCGGAGGTGGAGAGGACACGACTCAAGATCCTGACGACCTTCGCGCACTTCTCTCGCACCTGGGTATAGAAAAGGCCCACATACTGGGCATGTCGCAGGGAGCCTGGATTGCGCTTAGCTTCGTGCTCTCGTACGCGGGCATGGTTAGCGCATTGATTCTGCACGGGCCGCAGGCACCTTCGGGATTTGGACTGCCCTGGGACGGCGCAGACAGGTTTCCGCTGGAGCAGTACCGCGAGCTAGCCAGGGGCTCTGGCCTGCGTGTGTTTCGGAAAGCATGGGGTGAGCATCCCTTGATGACGATTCCTCCGCACAGAGGAGACGTGAAGGCGCGTCTCGAGAGGATGATTGATGCGTATTCGGGCAGTGGCCTGCTGGACCCGGTCGCCCCGTCCAAAGAAGCCATTTCTCCTCGGATGGAGCGCCTGTCGGAGATACTCGTGCCCACTCTTGTCGTGATTGGCAGCCAGGAGATCCCCTATTTTCGAATAGTTGCCGATGCCCTCGTTTACACACTTCCAAATGCCAAGAAGGTGGTGGTGGAGGGGGGCGGTCATTTGATAAACATGATCGAGCCAGAGAAATACAACGAACGCGTAGTCGAGTTTCTGAGCGAACTTGGCCATTGACAGTGAGCTTCTTGGGCGTTCTGCCTCACCTGCGATGGAAAAACATTTGGCCTTATGGGTCGCCAAGATTCAGATCAAATTGTAGCTCACCCCCTGAACGCGAGGAGTACGGAAATGCTTTCTTCAATCAGAATCAGTTCGTCAGAATACGAGGCTCGCACCGCTCAGTTGCTCGAGCACGTTTTGGCGAAAGGACTAAGCGGAATTGCCCTGTTCGATCATTACTACATTCTCTACCTCACCGGCTTCGCGTTCATTCCCACTGAACGTCCCATCGCCTTTGTCATGAACGCTCAGGGAGAGAAGGCTATGTTTGTGCCGCAGCTCGAACGCGAACACGCCGCCTCTGAGACCGGATCCCAGCGCGTGGATTACTACGTCGAATATCCTTGCGATCCTCATCCGCTTGAGCTTCTGAAGGAAACGTTGGAAAGCATGGGAATCAGAGAAAGGATCGGAGCAGACAATGACGGTTACCCTCGTATCATGGGGTACCGAGGGCCTTCGCTGAGCGAGCTTACTAGTGCGGCCATCGCGAATGTGAGCGGCTTCGTCGAAAACATGATGATGATAAAGAGCCGTGCAGAGATTGCCCTCATTCGCGAAAGTGTGAAATGGGGCAATCTGGCGCATCGGTTGCTTCAAAGGTACACCAGAGTGGGGGTGACGGAGACAGAGGTCAGCCTTCGCGCGAGTCACGAAGCGACGCTTACGATGCTTGATACTCTGGGCCCCCTCTATCGGTCGCAGAGCTTGTGTGCAGATGGGCCCGGAGCCGGCTATCGAGGACAGATAGGTCGGGGCGCCGCCATTCCCCATGCGCTCGCCAACAACATCACTTTTCAGATGGGAGATGTACTTGTCACGGGTGCGGGTGCGCCGATGTGGGGTTACAACTCCGAGCTTGAACGGACGATGATCATTGGTCAACCTTCGGACGAGCAGCGCAGCATGTTCGAGCACATGAAGAAGGCGCAGGAGGTTGCATTTGGCGCCTTGCGTCCCGGTGTGCGTTGCTCGGACGTGGATAGGGCGGTGCGGCGTTACTACGAGGAGAACAGTATGCCGCCCAATCTTGCCGTGGCCAGCAGTGGCGGTAGGGGCAAAGTTGTGGATCCGAACTCGAGAGGGCTCATGGGGTTCTGGAAACATCACACCGGTCATGCGATCGGTCTGCGCGAGCATGAGTCGCCGTTCCTTGACATCGGTGACCACACGGTCATCAGGCCCGGCATGGTGCTGACTGTGGAACCTGGCCTCTACGCTGCTGAGATGGGCGGTTTTCGCCACTCGGACACTGTTCTGGTCGTTGAAGACGGTATCGAAATACTGACTTATTACCCGCGTGACTTGGAGAGTCTCACAATAACCTGAGGCCGCGGCCGCATCACGAAAAGAAAAGAATGCGTGGAGTACCATGAGCCATCAGTGCAGTTTTCTATCTGAGAAGTGGTTACCCGAGCTGTATCAGACGTTCGTAGAGGCCTTTTCGGATTACGTTTTGGACATGAGCCATTTGACGGAGGAGAAGTTTCTCAACAGGATGAGAAAGAACGGTATCGATTTAGAATCCTCAGTCGGCGCGTTTGACCAGGACAAGATGATTGGGTTCACCATGGTCGGCTTGGACAATGTGAACGGTATACGATCTGCCTTCGACATCGGGACCGGTATTACGAAGGCGTATCGAGGAAAGGGTATTGCCGCGGAGATGTTTGAATATGCGCTGCCGAGGCTGAGAAGGAAGAATGTGAAGAAATTCATCCTTGAAGTCATACGGACAAACGAGAGAGCTATCAAGGCTTATCAGAGGGCGGGCTTCCGCATCACTCGCGAGTTGGATTGCTTGGAATTGAAGCTCGAGAACGCAAGACTGCCAGGAGAGATCCCGGGGAACACTGAGATCCGACCGGTCAACAGAGACGAGCTACTCAGGTTCTCGGACTTCCTTGACTGGGAGCCTTCATGGGAGAACAGCTTTGCCTCTATAAGGAGGATTCCTGATGGCGTGCTGCTTTTTTGTGCCCTTCACGATGACGAAGACGTTGGCCTGATCGTCTATTATCCTGCTTTGGACTGGATTATGAGCCTTGCAGTAAGCAGGCCCTTTCGAAGGCGGGGAGTTGCCACTGGGCTGATGCAATATCTGTTCAACCAGCTCGGGAACACAGTTTCGAGTGTGAAGATACTGAATGTCTTGCGTTCGGATGAGGCCATGCTTGCTCTCTTGGGTAAGATCGGGTTTGAGCTTTTCACGACACAGTTTGAGATGTCGCTTGACCTCACGTAGCTGGATGCTTTTTGAAATTGTAATCACACGGACTGTTCGAATATACTGGAGCATACAGCGATATGGCTAGGCGGCCGGAGTAGTAACGTTGGATTGACCTTAGTGCTGAGTTCCGTTGCTAGCGGGGAGGACGCATGAAATCAGTGATTCTGATCCTGACGGCGTTGTTTATTGGCGTTCCGCTTGCGAATGCCGACGTCTATCTGAGACACGAAGTACATACAGATGGCTACTACTATGGGGGAGAGAACACTCCTCCACGAGACCGAACCTACGAAGTATGGATCGGTGAGAAGAAGATGGCAGTGCTTTACGAGCATCGGACCATCATCTTTGACCTTAACCGAAATATGCTTACGTTCATCAATGTGGATGACTCCACATACGCCGAGACCACTCTACCCCTTGACTGGTCCAATTTGCTCTCTGAAGAGGAGGCTGCAAGAGTGCGCATGTTTCAGACAGTCGGCATCGTCGGAGAAACCGAAGAGACTATGGAGATTGATGGCCGGGAGTGCGAAGCGTATGAGCTGACCACCTGGATCCCATACGAAGGCTCAAGATACAACGAAACGGATACCAACGGTTGGCTGACAGCGGATCTGCCCTTTGACGTGGAGACATACGAAGAGCTTGAAGTCCACAATCTGAGGCTTCAAAACATGAAAGAAGAGTTGCTGGAAGAGGTGACGAAGAAGCGTGGCTATCCGATTGCCCTTGAGGACAAGACGTACGTTAAGGGGTTCAGCGTGAGGACGACCAATGATGTTGTTGAGATTGCGGAGAAGGATGCTCCTGCGGGAGTGTACTCGGCGCCAGAAGGTTTTACCAAGAAAGAGAAGCTCTCCCTGGGGGATTTGATGGGGAGATAATTCAATCGCTTCGCCAGGGAAATGCGCTGTTATTCCTGCAATTCGCTTCTGAAGCTGGAGGTCGATGATGAAGGAGAACGAGACGGTGCGAAGTCGCAGAGATTTTCTGAGGAAAGGAGCTTTTGGCTTGGCTGGTCTGGCGGTTCTACCGTCCGTGCTGAGTAAGGATGCGAGAGCTGAGACATCGGAAACTGGTGAGAAGGAGAAGACCGGCAAGAAGTGGAAGCTGGTCAAGCGAACTCTTGGAAAGACAGGAATCACTCTCCCGGTTGTAAGTCTGGGGGTCATGACGACCGAGAATCCGGAGGTGGTGAGGGCCGCACTTGACGCCGGAATCACGCTTATTGACACGGCCCACGGTTATCAGAGAGGGCGCAACGAAGAGATGGTCGGGGAGGTCATCAAGGGCCGACCACGCGATTCCTTCGTGATTGCCACCAAGATCAGCGGCCCGGAGGACGGAAGGACCGGTCTGTTCACGAAGGACGCCACAACAGAGCTTTTCACCGAGAGGTTTGAAACGAGTCTCAAGCGACTGGGTTTAGATTACGTGGATATTCTTTACATCCACAGTGTTATGCGCAAAGAAGCCGTAATGCATGAACCCTTTCTCTCGGCTATGGAGAAGCTCAAGAAGGAAGGAAAGGCACGCTTCATCGGCGTTACCACGCACAGTAGGGAACCCGACGTGATTAGAGCTGCCGCAGAGAGCAAGTGCCATGATGTTGTTCTTACGGCTTACAACTTCCGGCAGCCGCACACAAAGGAGATTGAAAAAGCGATGGCTGAGGCCAACAAGGCCGGCCTCGGAATAATAGCCATGAAGACCCAGGCAGGAGTGTACTGGGACAGGGAGAGGGAGCATCCCATTAACATGAAGGCGGCTCTGAAATGGGTGCTCCGGAACGAAAACGTTCACACCACTATTCCGGGGGCTACCACCTTTGACCAGTTGGAAACAGATCTCTCCGTCATGGAGGATCTATCTCTGACCCCGGAAGAAAGGGAAGAGCTGAAGCTGGGTCAGAAGCTGGGGATGTCGGGTCTCTACTGCCAGCAGTGCGGTAGATGCGTGTCTCAGTGCGGTACAGGGCTTGAGATTCCGACTCTTATGCGGAGCTACATGTACGTCTATGGATATCGAGATCTGCGGATGGCAAAGGAGGCCCTCGCGTCTGTAGATCTGTCCAAGCTTCCGTGCAGAAATTGTGAAACCTGTCGGGTCGATTGTGCGATGGGTTTTGACGTCAGACGTAAAATAGAAGATGTGGCACGACTCAGAAGCGTTCCAAATGATTTTGTGATCTGATTGCAGCCGGCATATTGCGCGTGAGAATAGGGGAGAATGAATGGCTGGTCCAGATTCCGCCCCGCTATCCAATTTTATTAAGGAGATTATTGACGAAGACCTGAAGAAGGGAAAGAACGAAGGTCGAGTCCACACCAGGTTTCCCCCCGAGCCGAATGGCTATCTCCATATCGGTCATGCAAAATCCATCTGTCTCAACTTCGGCTTAGCTCTTGAATACAAGGGACTGTGCAATCTGCGATTCGACGACACGAATCCCACAAAGGAAGCGGTCGAATACGTAGAGTCAATCATGGAGGACGTAAGATGGCTGGGATTTGACTGGGGAGACCGACTGTTCTATGCCTCCAGCTACTTTGACAAGCTCTACGGGTTTGCCGTCAGGCTGATTGAGGCCGGCAAGGCGTATGTTTGCGATCTGAGTGCAGATGAGATCCGAGAGACCCGAGGTACGTTAACACAGTCTGGTACGGGCAGCCCTTATCGCAACCGCTCGCCCGAAGAAAACCTGGACTTATTTAAGCGCATGAAGGCCGGTGAATTCGAGGATGGTTCGAGTGTTCTTCGTGCCAAAATAGACATGGCGTCGCCCAACATGAACATGCGTGATCCTGTCATGTATCGAATACTGAGAGCGACGCACCATCGGACTGGAGACAAGTGGTGCATCTATCCCACGTACGATTTCACTCACGGGCAGTCGGACTCAATCGAGGGGATTACCCATTCCATCTGTACACTGGAATTCGAGGATCATCGCCCGTTGTATGATTGGTATCTGCGTGCACTAGGCATTCATCATCCACAGCAGATCGAGTTCGCTCCGCTGAACCTGAGCCATACAGTTCTGAGTAAGCGGAAGCTGCTGAGACTTGTGGAGGAGGGAGCAGTCAGTGGGTGGAACGATCCACGAATGCCGACGATATCGGCTCTGAGAAGGCGAGGCTATACGCCCGAGTCGGTGCGAAACTTCTGCGATCGCATTGGCGTGGCAAAGAGGGAGAGCTTGGTGGATGTGGCCCTGCTGGAGCACTGTATTCGCGACGACTTGAATAGGCGGGCCTCCCGCGTGATGGCTGTCCTGCGGCCGCTTCGGGTAGTCATAGACAACTACCCTGAGGGTAGGGTGGAGGAGCTGGAGGCGATCAATAATCCTGAGGACCCGACTGCGGGAACGCGGAAGGTCCCGTTCTCGCGAGTCATCTATATCGAAAAAGATGACTTCCGCGAGGATCCTCCGAAGAAGTTCTTCCGTATGGCACCGGGCCGTGAGGTTCGACTTCGATATGCTTACTACATCAAGTGTGTCGACGTCGTGAAGGATGAGAAGACCGGGGAGGTAGTCGAGTTACATTGTACCTATGACCCATCCACTCGAGGAGGATGGGCCGCCGATGGGCGAAAGGTCAAGGGAACACTTCACTGGGTCTCGGCTGAGCACGCCGTGGACGGTGAAGTTCGATTGTATGACCACCTCTTCACGAAGGCGGACCCGACTGATGCCGAAGAGGGTGTTGATTGGGTGGCCAATTTGAATCCGCGTTCACTGGAGACACTCACATTGTGCAAGCTGGAGCCGAGCCTGGCTGGGGTAAAGCCAGGCTATCGTTGTCAATTTGAGAGGCAGGGCTATTTCTGCGCAGACATTGATTGTTCCGAGCGCGCGCTCGTGTTCAATCGAACGGTCTCACTCCGTGACACGTGGGCCAAGATCGAGCGAAGTCATAAGGAAAGTTGATCCTTGTCACCAGCTGGGCTCGGCGCTACGTATTGAATCCGTGAAACGGAAGATCGCCTGATGACTGATGAGCCCACTATAGAAGACATCAGGGCCGCGTCTGCTCGCATCGCCCCTTTTGTCCATCGGACTCCTGTTCTCACGTGTGACGCCCTGAACAGGATGACTGGCTCGCAGATATTCTTTAAGTGCGAAAACTTCCAAAAGGCGGGCGTCTTCAAGATCAGAGGGGCGACTAACGTGGTCTTCTCGTTGGCAGACGGGGAATTTCCAAGGGGAGTGGCGACACACTCATCCGGTAATCATGCGGCTGCCCTTGCCCTTGCGGCGCGCTGGAGAGGAACGAAGGCCTACGCAGTAATGCCCGAAACCGCTCCCCAACTCAAGAAAGACGCAGTGACGGCGTACGGTGCGGAGATCATCTTCTGCAGGCCAACACTCAGAGCTCGCGAGGAGACGTTGTCTCAGGTGGTCGAGCGTACCGGAGCGGTGGTCGTGCATCCTTACAACGACCATCGTGTCATTTGTGGTCAGGGAACCGCCGCATTGGAATTGTGCGACGAAGTGCATGACCTAGATATCGTTATGACCCCGGTTGGGGGAGGGGGGCTGGTCAGCGGAACGGCGATTGCTGTTTCCGCCGTTTCTCCAGGGACGGAGGTGATCGCCGCGGAGCCTGAGGGGGCAGACGATGCATACCGTTCCTTTCGCGCCGGGAGGATCATCCCGTCTGAGAATCCTGACACAATTGCGGATGGCCTCCTCACTTCGCTTGGTGATATCACCTTTCCCATCATCCAGAAGTTTGTCAAAGATATTGTTACTGTGAGTGAGGAATCCATAGTGTCGGGAATGCGGTACGTCTGGGAGAGGATGAAGATAGTGATAGAACCTTCGGCCGCCGTCCCGGTCGGAGCGTTGTTGGTCCACCCTGATGCGTTTCGAGGGAAGAGAATAGGAGTCATTCTGTCTGGAGGAAACGCGGACTTGACGAACCTTCCCCGGATACGCTGACCGGTCCTTCAGGCTGATCCATTGGGGGTAGTTCTGCTGGAAGCAAACTTGTTGCACCCCGCCAGAAGGAGAAGCAACATTTGCTCGTTTCAGTCAGTATAACTATTTGATGGTGCCGGAGACGTATCAGTTTTCACTAACCAAGAAGGAGGCAGCGAACATGCTAGGCAGAGTCAGGAGAATCGGAGTTATAGGAAGAGCCGGAAGGGAAAGGGGAAGAAGGGGCGGAGTAGTCAGATTTCCCGGGGAGCATTTCCCAATTCTTTTCGCGACGTTTCTCATCCTACTAGCTATTCTTGTCAGCTCCTTCGTTCCTTCGGTGGAAGCAGGTGCTAAATCGCCACCCGAAACACGACGGGACAACATCAAGGAGGTCATCCACGGCGTGGAGGTGATTGACCCTTATCGATGGCTGGAGGACCAAGAGAGTCCCGAGACTCGTGCGTGGATCGATGCCCAAAATGACTATACACATTCGTTCATCGATAGCTTCCCTGGACGGGAGAAGCTGAGAGAGCGAATTACGGAGCTTATGAGAATTGAACGCATCAGTATGCCTACGGAGCGCAGTGGTCGTTATTTCTTGGTCAAGAGGGCGGCCGACCAGGATCTATTCGTCATCTACATGAGGGATGGACTCGACGGCAAAGACGAGGTCTTGATAGATCCACATCCGATGAGCGAGGACGGAACAGTGAGCGTAGGCATTATGGACGTCTCTAAGGACGGCAAACTCATGGTCTACCAAGTCCGTGAGGGTGGTGAGGACGAAGTGGCCGTGAAGTTGCTTGATGTGGACAATCGAACCGATCTGAAAGACGAGATGCCGAAGGCTCTTTATTTCGGAGTTTCTCTGCTACCTGACAAGAGCGGATTTTACTATTCTCATTACGATACTTCAGGTGCCCGTATCTACTTTCACACGATCGGGACCGAACGATCTGAGGACGTCTATGTTTTCGGTGAAGGCTATGGACCGGAAATGGGAATAGGTGCAGACGTCTCGGAGGACGGGCAATATCTCACCATTACGGTGTTTCACGGTTCGGCGGCGCAGAAGACCGAGATCTACTATCAAGATTTGCACAAGAAAACTTCTATTTCACCGCTGGTGAACGATATCGATGCGCGTTTCATCGGGCAGATTGGTGGGGAGCAGATTTTTATACAGACTAACTGGAACGCTCCCAACGGCAGGATATTGGCAGCTGACATGAGCAACCCGTCGCGTGAGAACTGGCGGGAGGTTATTCCTGAAACTGACGGGGTCATCGAAGGTTTCTCTCTGGCTGGTGGGAAGATTTTCGTTAACTACTTGGAGAACGTCGTTTCAAAGGTCAAGGTATTCGAGGCAGACGGCAAGTACGTGCGCGACATCTCATTTCCGACTCTGGGTACTGTCGGCGGTGTGAGAGGGCGGTGGGAACGTGATGAGGCCTTCTTTCTGTTCACTTCCTTCCACGTTCCAACGACGATTTATCGATACGCTGTCGGCAAAGGAACCCAAGAGATCTGGGCACGACTCCAGGTTCCCGTTGACACCGAGAAGATCGAGGTCAAACAGGTATGGTACGAGTCGAAGGACGGCACAAGGGTGCCAATGTTTGTAGTGAGTCCCAAGGACATGGAGCTAGACGGAAACAATCCCACAATACTTACCGGTTACGGAGGCTTCGACTACAGTCTGACGCCTTACTTCTCTGCGACGGCAGTATGCTGGGTCGAGGACGGTGCCGTCGTTGCAATTGCAAACCTAAGGGGCGGTGGGGAGTTTGGCGAGAAGTGGCACAAGGCGGGAATGCTGGAAAACAAGCAAAACGTGTTCGACGACTTCGTAGCGGCGGCGGAGTGGTTGGTTGAGAGCAAATACACGAATCCGTCCAAACTCGCAATTCTGGGCGGCAGTAACGGTGGTCTGCTGGTAGGTGCCGCTCTCATTCAGCGGCCCGAACTGTTCCAGGCGGTGGTCTGTACGTATCCTCTTCTGGACATGATTCGATTTCATAAGTTTCTCGTGGCTAAGCTGTGGGTATCTGAATACGGTTCTCCGGACGATCCGGAGCAGTTCAAGTTTATCTATGCCTACTCCCCTTATCACAACGTGACAGAGGGTGCGGAATACCCGGCAACGCTGTTCGTAAGCGGTGACTCTGATACTCGCGTGGCCCCGCTCCACGCCAGAAAGATGACCGCACTGCTTCAGGCTTCGTCAGGGTCCGATGCCCCTGTTCTACTGCTCTACGATACGACCGCTGGCCACTCAGGGGGACGTGCCGTAACCAAGCAGATAGAAGAGACCACGGACGAGACGACTTTTCTCTTCTGGCAGCTCGGGATGATGGAAGCGTCAGAGAACTGAACTCCCGGTCGCGTCGAACATGCGTAGTGTCCTCTACGTTACCACGGGGCTCGGTTATGGGTACGTCGACCTGGACAAGAATAGTGAGGGAAGAGAAGAAAGAACAGGGAGATATACATCAATATGCCCACTGACAAATTAATCAAGCAGTCCGATTTCTAGCTTAAGCTGCTTATCACCGCTGCGCTTGTTTGGACGGGGATGACGGCAGCATGGGCGGAGGACGAGAAACCCGCTCATCTGGACCAGCTGCAGCTCCGGTTTGACGAGGCCTGGGAGGATGAAGACTATTCGAAAGCAATCGAGATCGCCAGGGAGATGAACGAAATCATAGAGCCCATGCACGTGGAGACGCTCTATAACATCGCGCGACTTTATTGCATTCTGAGCGCGAGTGCTCAGGCCCGGTGAGCTGGTGGCCGACATTGGCGCGGTGTCTGGATATTTCACCATTCCTGTTGCGAAGGCCGTAGGCCCTACCGGGGTTGTATGGGCAATTGACGCCATGCAAGAGATGCTGGACTATCTGGAGAGACGGCTCGAGTCTGAACAGCTTGATAACGTGAAGCTTGTAAAGGTAGAGAGATGATCCGCAACTGCCACTCGGTGGTGTCGACACCATCCTGCTGGTGGATACCTGGCACTACATTCATAATGCGGGCGAATACGCAAAGAAGCTGCGCGCAGGATTAGCACCGGGAGGACGAGTCGTCATCATAGACTATATCCCGAAACCCTGGGAGGAACGGCCGTGGGGGCCGGGTTCCTGAGGTATGCCTGACGGGCTGAGGTGATGACAACAGGAGACGAAGAGCGGTAAGAGATGGCGAAAGGCAAACGCGGCTTTCGGGGGGTTCCGACAAAGGAACTCTCTCTTTTTGACTCCACCTGTCTGATAGTGGGGATCATAATAGGTGTTGGTATTTACCAGACAGCTCCCGACGTCGCCAGGGGCGTGGGTTCACTCTGGGGTGTCCTGGCGATTTGGGTAGTGGGAGGTCTTCTCTCGCTGTGCGGTGCGCTCAACTACTCCGAACTCGCGTCGGCATACCCGGAGGAAGGCGGTGACTACGTCTATCTTACTCGGGCGTACGGCCGTTGGGCCGGCTTTCTTTTCGGATGGACGCAGCTTGTCGTTGTCAGGCCGGGTGATATCGCGGTTGTAGCCTTCGCCTTCGCAATGTATGCACGCACTCTGTACGATCCCTTCGCGAATTCTGTGTTTCCCTACGGGCAGCAATTGTATGCAGTCGGGGCAGTGACGATTCTGACCGCGATCAATATCCTGGGTGTACGCGAAGGTAAGTGGACTCAGAACTTCCTTACGATTGTCAAAGCATTGGGTCTGCTCGCCATTGTTGTTGTCGCTGTCATCTCGCCACAGGGATCTTCTGCGACCACAACTTTTGACCCGTTGCCAATCAGCATTGCGATGATACTGGTACTGTTCACCTTCGGCGGTTGGAACGAAATGGCGTACGTTGCGGCTGAAGTCAAGAACCCGGACCGGAACATTCTGCGCGCACTGTTACTGGGCACTGTCGCTGTCACCATACTTTATCTGCTTGCGAACGCCGCGTTCGTGTATTCGCTGGGATATACGGGAGTGGCTACTTCCAAGGCAGTTGCGACAGACACAATCTCAACAGTGTTTCCCAGAATCGGGGGCAGGATGATAAGCGTCCTGATCTGTATCTCTGCTTTGGGGGCAGTAAGCGGTCTCATCTTCGCCGGGGCCCGCATTTCCTACGCATTGGGCTCGGAACATTGGGTATTCAGGGGGGTAGGTAGATGGAGCCCCCGAACTGGCACCCCTGTCCGGGCATTACTGGTACAGGCGGCAATTGCGGTGAGTCTGATTGTTCTTCTGGGTTCTTTTATCAACACCATCCTTTACACTGCTGCGGCCGTGTACTCTTTCTATTTGGCGTCGAGCCTGGCTGTCATCGTCCTTCGCCGGAAGGAACCGCACGTCAGACGTCCCTACAGGGTGTCGGGTTATCCTGTCACGCCTGTGGTTTTTGCTGTTGTCTGCACTTTCCTTGCTTACAGCGCCCTGACCTACAAACCGCTGGTTGCGGCGGCTTCGTGTGGTCTCGTACTTCTTGGCGTACCTCTGTATTGGCTCTCGGCGCGCAGAGAGGCAGGATGAACCTTGCGCGTTTAAATGGAAGGCCGTGGATTGTATAATAAGACGCCACGAGATACGACTTAGAAGAGCCGTTCAGCGCGTGCAAGCATGACCTGATTTAGTCGAGGCAATCTGAGAATGGAAAAGAGTAGCGGTAGCGCGCGGCGTGAGACTCCCGACGTGGATAGATACATCCGGGATCTAACTCTCACCAATCCTTTAGCAGAGCCCATTGTAACTTCCGCGATTAAATCACTGGAACTTCCTTTGGGGAGCCGTGGGTTGGACGCAGGATGCGGAATCGGGCTCCAGGCGTTACTGTTGGCACAGGCCGTGGGTTCGACCGGGCATGTGACGGGTCTGGATATCTCCCGCGGGCTGTTGGCTCGTGCGGAGGGAATCGTGAAAGCGGCCGGCCTGTCTGAACAGATTTTGTTTCAGGAAGGCGACGTGAGAGAGCTCCCCTTTGATGAGAACACTTTCGACTGGGCCTGGAGTTCCAACTGCGTGGGCTATGCGCCCATGGAGCCCGTGCCCCTGGTGAAGGAGCTTGCACGAGTCGTGCGGCCTGGTGGCCAAGTGGCCGTCTTTGCCTGGTCCTCAGAACAGTTACTTCCCGGATATCCCCTGCTGGAGGCCAGGTTGAAGGCAACTTCTTCGGGGATTGCGCCTTTCAGTGAAGGTAAGAATCCACGGTCGCACTTCCTGCGGGCCCTGAGCTGGTTAAGCGACGTGGGGCTGGGGGAATGTGAGGCCCGCACCTTCACGGGCGATGTGCAGGCCCCGCTCAGCGACGCCCTCCGCGAGGCCATGACGGCGCTCTTTAAGATGCGCTGGGTGGGGGTTCAATCTGAGCTGAGCGATGAGGATCGGGCAGAGTATGAGCGCCTCTGTCAGCCAGAGTCCCCGGATTTCATCTTGAACGCTCCCGACTACTACGGCTTCTTCACCTGCTCGCTCTTCTGTGGAAAAGTCACGAAATGAGTCTTTTCCTTAGGACGGGCCGCGCTGACAACGGAAAAATGTATGTCTGTCGATTGCTAGAGGGAACGACGGCGGAGTCTGCAGGACAGCGCCTGATTTGCCTTCCATGCAGCAATGATGGGGTCGAAATACAAGCATGGTTGACGTGAAACCACCGAAAAGTGTATTTTGTGCGATGTCATGGGCAAGGAAAGAACGCACAACATCTACGTCATCGAACTGGATAAGAAAGTGCTCAAGGAACGCAAGTTTCTAGAAGCCAATCCTGGCTACAAGCCCGAGAAGGCCTGCCTTTACGTCGGCATGACCGGGCTCAGCCCGGATGAGCGCTTTCGAAGTCATAAGGAGGGCCACAAGGCCAACAAGTATGTGAAGAAGTACGGACTCTGGCTGAGACGTCGAATGTACAGGAAGTATAACCCGATGACATACGACGAGGCCCAGCGGATGGAGGCCTGGTTGGCCAGGCGCCTGCGTGCGGAGGGCCACGCTGTCTGGCAGAACTAGTGTCCTCGGGGAATACGTAGCCACTACAGTTGAAATGGCTTTGATTACGTCATGCCCGGCTGCCTGTAGAGCCGTTGCGTAAGTTTACAGGCGCTCTGTTGATGCTGTTCTCGTATAACGCGTCTCCGGCGTCCAATATTGTCCGTGAACAAGCCGTAGGTCAATTACTCACAGGGGGAGCCAGTGCACATGAAAACTATTTGGATGTTGACCGGGTCTTCGTTGCTGACGGTCACCTTCAGTCTGCTGCTCTGTTCCTGTTCGCCGGAACACCAGAATCCTTTCTTCAGTGAATTTGACACGCCGTTTGGCGTCCCTCCGTTCGACAAGATAAGAGAGGGAGACTATATGCCGGCGTTCAAGGAGGGAATGGCACAGCAACAGCAAGAAATCCAGGCGATTGTTGACAACACAGAGCCCCCGACTTTTGAAAACACGATTGAGGCTATGGAGAGAAGTGGCGGGCTGTTGACCAAGGTGCGCGATGTCTTCTACCACATGAACTCGGCTCATACGAACGACGAGCTGCAGAAGATTGCAAAGGAAGTTGCCCCCTTGCTTTCCAAGCATACGGATGATATCCGACTGAACGATAAACTGTTTCAGAGAGTGAAGGCCGTTTATGAACAGAAGGGCGCTCTCGACCTGACAGCTGAGCAAAACATGCTTCTGGAGAAGTACTACAAGGACTTCGTCAGAGGAGGGGTGCAGCTCGACGCAAGAAAGAGGGTCGAGCTGAGGAAAATAAACGAGAGGTTGTCCCTTCTCACGCTAAAGTTTGGCGAGAACATTCTGAAGGAAGACAACGCCTTCGAACTAGTCGTTGACAGAGAAGAAGATCTGGCAGGGCTGCCGGAAGCTGTCATTACAGCTGCTGCCGAGGCCGCAGCTGAGCGCGGCCACAAGGGTAAATGGGTATTTACGTTGCACTACCCAAGTATGATGCCCTTCCTTCGCTACTCCGAGAAACGCGAGCTTCGCGAAGAGGTCCTTCGTGCATACATCAGTCGCGGAAGCAATGATGATGAGCTTAGCACGAAGAAGCTTGTTACTGACATTGCGAAGCTCCGTCTCAAGAAGGCAAATCTGTTGGGATACAAGACGCATGCTGACTTCATTCTCGAGGAGAACATGGCAAAGGAGCCCAAGAGCGTACATAAGCTGCTCGATCAGATTTGGGAACCTGCTCTAAGGGCTGCCAAGAGAGAAGCACAGGAGCTTCAGACGCTGATCTATGAAGAGGGGAAGGACTTTGAGCTGGAAGCCTGGGATTGGCGCTTTTATGCCGAAAAGCTCAGAAAGGCGAAATACGATCTGGATGACACAATGTTGAGACCTTACTTCTCGTTGGAGAGCGTGAGGGAGGGCGCCTTTTCCGTAGCCAGTAGGCTCTATGGAATCACGTTCGAAGAGAGGACGGACATACCGAAATACCAGGAAGACGTGAGGGTGTTTGAGGTGAAAGACGCGGATGGTTCGCACATTGGCATTCTCTATACGGACTACTTCCCCAGAGCCAGCAAGAGAGGCGGCGCGTGGATGGGTTCGTGTAGGAAACAGTCTAGGCAGGCAGGTATAGAAGTGACTCCCGTCGTACACAATGTCTGTAACTTCTCCATGCCGACTGGCGATAAGCCCGCGCTTCTCAGTCTCGAGGAAGTTCGAACGTTGTTCCACGAGTTCGGCCACGCCCTTCACGGACTTCTTTCTAACAGTACTTATCGAAGGCTTTCCGGAAGCGAGGTGGCGACTGATTTTGTCGAACTACCGTCGCAGATCATGGAGAACTGGGCTATGGAGCCTGACGTGCTCAGGCTGTACGCGAAACACTATGAGACAGGCGAGGTCATTCCCGACGAGTTGATTGAAAGAATCCGTAACGCTCGGCATTTCAATCAGGGCTTCGCATCCGTCGAGTATCTTGCCGCCTGCTATTTGGACATGGATTGGCACACCATCACCGAGTCAGACAGGTTAGATGTCGATAGATTCGAACCCCAATGCATGGAGAGAATCGGACTCATTCCCCAAATCGTTGTCAGGTACAAGAGTCCCTATTTCAGGCACATCTTCTCCGGAGGATATTCTGCCGGCTACTACAGCTATGTTTGGGCCGAAGTATTGGACACCGATGCTTTCCAGGCTTTCAAGGAGACAAGTCTGTTCGACCAGGAGACTGCTAATTCCTTTAGAAATAATATATTAGCGGCTGGCGGAACAGAGGAACCGATGACCCTGTACAGGCGTTTCAGGGGAGCCGAGCCAAAGGTAGACGCGCTGCTTAAAGAGAAGGGTTTCGATTAATCGCGCCGCGGAGGAGTCTCGAGCCAGCGTTTCCTGACGCGGCCTGCCGTAGCCCAGGGCGCGGCGAGGCGCCACTCCTGGAAGGAGTAAAACCCTCACGCGCGTTACTGGCTTCTAGCTGCTCAGCGGGTCGCTTGAGCACAAGACGCCGGCTGATTATCGGAGACCGAAGTATCGAGTTCTGAAACTCCAAGAAATGTCTGATCAATCACGAACCAAACGTATACTCCTCCTCACCGGCGCCCCGGGCATCGGTAAGACGACACTCGTGCGGAAGGTTGCAGGAACGCTTGCTGATCTCAGGATTCGTGGCTTCACAACTGAAGAGATTCGCGAGCGAGGTCGTCGAAGAGGATTTCTGCTTGAAACATTCGACGGGGGAAAAGCTACGCTAGCACATGTGGACATCAAGTCGCCACACAGGGTGGGCAGATACGGCGTGGACGTGGACATGATGGACAGAATGACGGATCGCACCCTGCGACCTGACAGATCCACAGAGCTTTTTCTCATTGACGAAATAGGGAAGATGGAATGTTTCTCTTCGAAGTTCGTGGCTGCGGTGAGGGCGCTCATGGATTCTGAGGCGAGGGTTATCGCCACGATTTCTTTGAAGGGAAGTGAGTTCATTAAACAGGTCAAGCAGCATCCTCAGGCGGAGCTCTGGGATATAACCAAAGAGAATCGTGACAAGATGGTAGAACGAATCCTTGCCTGGCTCGGTCAGGGGTGATCGTGCAGTGCAAGGTTGCTTCTTGGTTGGGCTGGCTCGGTTGGTCGTCAGGGGAGTGACAGCTTGACTATTGGTCGCTATTGAGCCAGGCTCCCGCATAAGTTAATCTCGCGCTTTGCAGAAGGGTCAAGGGTAAGGCGAGTGAAGCTCGCACTCAGTTCCGCGCTCATGAATAAAGGGAGAGCACAAACGTGAAGAACTTCCTTCCGATTCTGGCAGTACTTCTGGTTCTGTGTGCAGTGCAATCCTGTTTGCCATTTCGTGTGGAGGCGCAAGGTGAGGTCGCTGAAACCACGTCGTCTTGGAGCTGGCCGACTTCAACTCCCGAAGAGCAAGGGATGGACTCTGAGAGGCTGGCGGAACTGTTAATGACTATTCAGAAAAACGAGCACAAGATCAGGAGCGTGACCGTCATCCGGAACGGCTACGTGGTTGCAGACGCGTATTTTCATCCCTTCAGAGAGGACACGTGGCACATCATTCACTCCTGTACGAAGAGCATAATGTCTGCGCTGATAGGTATTGCCATGGAAGAAGGCTACATTGAGAGCGTGGACGAGCCTGTTCTTGATTTCTTTTCTGAAAAGACCCCTGCGAATCTTGATGAAAGGAAGAAGGCCCTAACGCTCAGGCATCTCCTGACCATGTCTTCAGGGCTCAGAACGGAAGATTCTTATCTGTACCAGTGGCGTGGCTTAAGAGAGATGGGAAGAAGTCCTGACTGGGTTCAATACATACTCAACCTCCCTATGTCCGAAACGCCTGGTACGCGTTTTGAATACAGTAATTGCGTCGCCTTTCTTCTCTCGGCAATTTTGCAGAAGACAACCGGCCAGAACGCGCTCAGCTTTGCGAGGGAGCATCTTTTTGAACCGCTGGATATCACCGAGGTCGATTGGGGATTTGGCCCTGGCCGCATAAACCTGGGCTGGGGCGGCATTCGAATGAAGCCTCACGATGTTGCCAAGATAGCCTTACTTTATCTGAACAAGGGTAGATGGAACGGAACACAGATTGTGCCCGAGGCGTGGGTGGAAGAGTCCACGAGCAGGCAGATCAGGTCCGGCACACTGTCAGACTGTTACGGCTATCAATGGTGGGTGGATGATGCCGGATACTACATGATGCTGGGCTACGGAGGACAGTTCGTCATCGTGCATCCAGAGAAGAACATGGTCGTGGTCTTCACGAGCGTCCTCGTTCCTGGTGAGTTTTTTACTCCAGAGATGTTGTTTAAGAATTTCGTTGTTCCTTCAGCTGAATCATCGAAGCCGTTGCCGGTGAATCGAGAGGGCGCTGCTAGGCTCGACTCTCTCAGCAGGGCCGTTGCGAATCCTGAACCCCAAAAGATATCTGCACTGCCGGAGATGGCTTCCAGAATATCAGGAAAGACGTATTCGTTCGATCCCAATCCTCCTGATTTCAAGAAATTCTCGTTAACCTTTGAGCCGGGCAAGAGAGAGGCGGTGTACACCTTGTGTTTTGGCCCCAAGAAGATCACCGTAAAAATCGGGCTGGACAACGTGTACCGCATCAGCCGTTCCGAGGGCTACACTCGCGCATACAGGGGATACTGGGTCAATCATCGCACTTTCCTGATTGACTATGAAGTCATAGATTTCACTGAGAGAGGTGGAGCTCGTATGGTCTTCGAAGACGACGTCGTGAGAGTTCAAATTCACGAGGTGATTGAAAACGAGAGGCACGAGCTAATCGGTCGTGTTCAGGAATGAGAGCGGGAGAAATTGTTAGAGACTCGGAACATTGAGGAGGTTGGTATGGTTCTGAGGAAAGTTGTCAAAAGAGTAGGAGTGGTCTCGTGTGGAAAGATTCTAGGTGCCATATACGCTGCATTTGGGCTGCTGGCGGGGGCCCTGTTTTCGATCTTCTCAATATTTGGGGCAGTGCTTGGGGCCGGCGGAAATGATTTCCCAGGCCCCCTGATAGGTTTGTTTTTTGGCATAGGTGCCATTTTCATCTTGCCCATAATGTACGGAATCATGGGCTTTGTCGGTGGGGCCATTACCGCGATAGTATATAATGCCGTGGCAGGTTTTGCCGGCGGGCTTGAGCTCGATCTGGAGTAGCGTTCCCGGTCCTGAACGCACAGGAGAATGTGGATATGAAAAGACTCTTTGTCTTTGTGCTTGCCCTGTCCTTGTTCGGATGTGCCTGCGTGAGAAAGCGGGGCGAGGCCGAGCGAATGGCTAGCCGCATCCAAGGAAAGTAGGTTTATATCCTGTTTACAAAGCGGAGGTAATAGCATGAGGACAGGTGGGGCGCGGATTGCAGGAACTAGTTTCGTAGCGCTTCTGTGCATGTTGCTTTCCGTTTTGAGCGCAACCGGCCAAGACGATGTGGCAGATTTCGAATCTGATTCTTGGGTCTTAAGGAATGCTGAAGTAGTCGACCGCTTGGGTAGAAAATGTCTTATGGGCTTCGGTATCTTGAAGGACGTTGAGTTTGAGAACGGGATCATTGAGGTGGATGTTGCGGTTGACGGAACTCGCTCGTATCCCGGAATTGTCTTTCGCGTGCAGTCAGAAAGGGATTACGAACGTTTTTACATACGTCCTCACAGAGCAGGGCTATATCCGGACGCGCTCCAGTATACGCCGGTGTTCAACGGAATTGAGGGTTGGCAGTTATACAGTGGTGAGGGATACACGGCAGAGGCGAGCATCCCCACGAATGAGTGGATACGGCTCAGAATGGAGATCCAGGGAAGGCAGGCGAGAGTCTTCATCAACAACTCTAGTAAACCGGCCTTGCTGATAGACGACCTCAAGCACGGAGAAAGCAAAGGTGCTATCGGCGTATTAGGGCCGCGGGATGGGACCGCGTTTTTCTCAAACTTCAGATACAGAACAGACGTGAGCCTGGAGTTTGAGCCTCCTCCTCCGGTTGACACGCCGCCTGGAATGATTAGCGAATGGCAGCTTTCGGAACGTTATCAGATCAGCCAGATCGAAGAGGACACGTACCCGGGAGAGGAGGAGCTGGCAAGTATCACGTGGCAGGAACTTACCAGCGAATCCTCGGGTTTGGTTGACATAGCGCGGTATTCCGGGAGGGGAGGGAGAGAGCCGGACTGCGTCTTCGCCAGAACTGTCATTTCCTCTAACAAGAAACAGGTCAGGAAATTTCTCTTCGGTTACAGCGATCAGATCAGTGTGTTTCTTAACGGCCGCCTCTTGTTCTTCGGTAGCAGCCTATACCAGGAGAGAGATCCGTCCTTTCTGGGGATCGTGTCGCTGAGTGATGCTGTCTACCTGCCGCTGGAAGCGGGTGAGAACGAGCTGCTGCTCATGATAACGGAGACATTCGGTGGTTGGGGATTCAAGTGTCGGGACGCTACTGCCGTATTCCATCACGAAAGTGTGAAAGGCGTGTGGCAAACAGAAGAAGAATTCCTACTTCCGGAATCTGTCGCGTATGATTCGAAGAGAGATGTGCTTTATGTATCCAACTTCGACGCCTATAATAAGAGCAGCAGAGATGAAGGACAGTTCATATCGAGGATCTCGCTGGACGGGAATATTGAAGATCTGAAATGGATAACGGGACTTAGTAATCCGACCGGGTTAGCCGTATTTGAGGACAAGCTGTTTGTCGTTGAAAGACGTAGCCTGGCTGAGATCGATATAGAATCCGGACAGGTACAACAGAGGTATCAGCTGCCTGATGCGATTCTGCCTAATGACGTAACCGTAGACCAGTCCGGCATCGCGTATGTCTCGGATTCGCGCAAGAACGTGATCTACAGACTTGCCGATGGCAAGGTCGAAGAGTGGCTGTCGGGAGACGAGATTGACAGGCCGAACGGTCTGCATGCCCACAATGGCACATTGGTGGTGGGAAACAACGGGGACAGGTCTCTGAAATCTGTTGATATCGGCAGCAAGAACATCATGACAATTGCTAGGTTGGGTACTGGGATTATCGATGGGATCAAAACGGACCAGAACGGCAATTACGTCGTGTCGCATTCGGAAGGAAGGGTGTATCGAATCTCTCCGTCAGGTCAGATAGTGAAGCTGTTGGATACAAGTGCCCCGGAGCTATACAGCGCTGACTTTGAATACATCGCGGGGAAAGCCCTTTTGATTGTGCCGACTCTCTTGGATAACAGGGTCATGGCATACAGGTTGAACGAATAGCTGTGGGCCGCGCCAACTTCTCGGGCAGATGAGTGGAGTCTGATTTCCGGGGATGTCCCGAGTCACCCGTTCCTCTCGGAAATCGTCTGGCGTGTCAGTTTGTAGCGGCAAGTGTGGCTCGATTTGGGTAGCAGGAAATCGCTTAAGAAAAAGCAGAGATTCCGGCGTTCCTCTTGGAATGCGCGTGAGGAAAGGAGGCTCGACTGATGTCGGATTTTCAGCCGTTTGTCATGGAGCGCATGATGTCCAAATTCGAGCAGAAGGTGGAGTACAATCTGTCTGAAAGCGGTGTACACCCGGTTTTGTTGAGTGAACTTCTGGCTGACGATCCCGACTATGTGAAACAGTTACTTGCCACCGGCTTGAATTATCCGCATGTCAATGGGATCCCCGAGCTGCGTGAGCGCATAGCGGCGTTGTATGATGGCGCAAGGCCGGACAACGTGCTCGTCACTGTGGGCGCAGCTGAGGCCAATTATCTGGCCATCCGCACCCTGCTTTCTGAGGGAGACGAAATCGTCATCATGCTCCCCAATTACATGCAGATTTGGGGTATCGCTAAGAATCACGGACTCCAGGTGAGGACATTGCACCTGCAAGAGGGAAAGGCGTGGGCACTCGACTTGGATGAGCTGAAGGAGTCCGTCACGCCCGGGACTAAGTTGATCGCCGTGTGTAATCCTAACAACCCCACAGGCCACATTCTAACCCCGGCTGAGATGGATGCTGTCGTTACAGCAGCCGAGGGTGTGGGTGCTTGGATTCTTGCAGATGAGGTATACAGCGGCGCAGAGCGCGTGACAGATGAACAGAGCCCCTCGTTCTACGGTCTCTATGACAAGGTAGTGGCCGTGGGGAGCCTCAGCAAAGCATACGGACTGCCGGGTCTTCGTATCGGCTGGGCAGCGTGTCCTCTCCCGGTTGTAGATGACCTGTGGGCCCGACACGAGTACGTTGCCATCAGCGCGTCAATGCTGTCAAACAAGCTTGCGACCATCGCACTTTCTACGTCGGTTCGCCCGCGCCTCATTCAGCGCACTCGCGATTACATTCGCAAGGGGTATCCGATCCTAGAGCAGTGGATGCAGAATCACGAGAACCCGCTCAGTCTCACTCCTCCAGAGGCGGGTGCCATAGCCTTCGTCCGGTACGATCTTGACATAAATTCAACTGTTTTGACGGAACGATTGCGTGAGGAGAAGAGCGTACTGATCGTTCCCGGCGACCACTTTGGCATGGATCAGCTCGTTCGAATAAGTTTCGGCCTGCCGCGCGACTACTTGGTTGCGGGCCTGAATCGAATTCACGAACTGATTATGGCCCTGAGACACTAGTTGGCCCGTTATTGCGCTGGAAGAACGTACCCCGCACACATGTTTGGCCCTGCGGAAGTTTATACTCGAGTACTCGAGGCGCAAGAGCGTATTAGACCTCACGTCCTGGAAACCGCGCTTGAGTATTCGCATTACTTGAGCGACCTTGGCGGTGCAACTGTATACTGCAAGCTTGAGAATCTGCAGCACACAGGGTCATTCAAGATACGTGGGGCGATGAACAAGGTACTTTGGTTATCACAAGCGGAGCGGGAACGAGGCGTCGTTGCCGCTTCGACAGGAAACCATGGTGCCGCCGTGGCATACAGCGCTGACAAGCTCCGTGTCCCGGGGACCATCTTCGTGCCAGAGAACGCTGACCCCTTCAAGGTCATGGCAATTGAGGAACTCGGGGGCGAAGTGCGGTATTTTGGTGGAGACACTGCAGAGACGGAAACCTTCGCTCGCAAGTATGCCGCCGAGCAAGGCCTGACTTACATATCACCTTACAACGACCCAGAGGTAATCGGTGGGCAAGGGACCATCGGCGCCGAGTTGGAGCGGCAGCTTGACAGGGTAGATGCGGTGTTCATCTCGCTTGGAGGGGGTGGACTCATCTCCGGCATCGCCGGGTATCTCAAATCCGTTTTTCCCGAAGTCCGAATCATTGGGTGTTCACCGGAGAATTCTCAGGTAATGATTCAGTCGATCAGAGCAGGTCGAATACTGGACTTGCCCTCCCTTCCTACTCTGTCCGATGGTACCGCGGGGGGGATCGAAGCCGGCTCAATCACTTTTGAGCTGTGCCGGGCGCTGGTGGATGAATACGTGACAGTTACAGAAGAAGAGATCAGAGAGCAGCTGCGCCTGTTCATTCAGAATCACAACATGGTAATAGAGGGTGCCGCGGCCGTGGCCATAGCATCATACTTGAATCTATGCCGGCGCTTCTCTGGCAAGAACGTGGTCATTATCATTTGCGGCGCCAACATCAGCCAGGACACGTTAAAAGAGATCCTGTGAGCTAGGCGCCCATAGGAATTCAGCCGTGAGAACGATCTCGCTTGAGCAGATCCAAGAGGTTCTTCCCTCGCTCGATCTTGTCTCCGATATTGAAGCTGGGTTCGTTGCCCTCTCGGCGAAGCGAGCCGTCGTGCCGCCTGTCGGGGAGCTGTTGCTGCATGCTGGAGAAGTGCACATCAAGTACGGGTATCTCAAGGAGGACGAGTATTACGTCATTAAGATTGCGTCGGGTTTCTATGGTAATCCACAGATCGGTTTGCCGTCCAGTAACGGTCTGATGCTGCTTTTCAGTCAGCGGACCGGGGAGCTTATGAGCATACTGCTGGACGAGGGGCACCTGACTAATGTGCGCACGGCCGCGGCCGGTGCAGTTGCTGCGAAGCACCTGGCTCCGAAGAACATCGAACGCATCGGTATCGTGGGGACGGGTACTCAGGCTCGTCTGCAACTGTCATACATGAAGCGCGTGACGTCCTGCCAGGAAGTGTTAGTATGGGGAAGGGAAGAGGGGCGGCTGGCAGATTACAGGCGTGAAATGGAAAGGCAAGGTTTTGACATCGAGACTACCAATGAGACCGCTGACGTTCTGCGGACGTGTAACCTCATCGTCACAACGACCCCTGCCACCACGCCTCTGCTCTGGGCCACGGATCTACAGGTCGGTACGCACATTACGGCCGTTGGCTCCGACACCCCGGTGAAACAGGAGCTTGACTCGGCGATCCTCGGGAGTGCTGACGTGATTGTCGCAGACAGCATCTCGCAGTGCCTGGAAAGGGGCGAGATTTCCCGGGCGATCGCCTCGGGGCATATCGGCCCGGACGATTTGATAGAACTCGGTGACGTCATTGCCGGAAATACAGCAGGTCGTACCTCTGATGAGCAGATAACCGTGGCTGATCTGACTGGTGTGGCAGTTCAGGACATAAAGATTGCATCGGCCGTCTATGAAGCGTTGCGCTAGGAATCGTTCTGTAGGATGCGGGTGGCTGCTTAGGTCTCCCGCGTGGCTTCTCTTGAAGAGGGTGAGCATATGTCTGAAGTGAAGAGTTTTCACATGACGCCAGAAGAGTTCCGGAAGTATGGCCGAGCCGTGGTGGACTGGATTGCCGACTATTACGGTAATATCGAATCTTTTCCTGTTGTGTCTCAGGTAGGACCCGGTCAGATTCGGAAGATGCTTCCTCCTGAGCCGCCGGTGCGCGGCGAGTCGTTCGAATCCATAATCGAGGACATGGGAAAGGTGATACTCCCCGGCGTCACCCACTGGCAATCACCCAATTTCTTTGCCTTCTTTCCCTGTAATGCCTCGGGGCCATCCATCCTGGGGGAGCTTGTCTCGGCCGGTCTCGGAATCCAGGGAATGCTGTGGACGACGAGTCCTGCCTGTACTGAGCTCGAGACGCGCGTGCTGGATTGGCTCGTGGACATGCTGGGGTTGCCGGCAAAGTTCAAGTCCGAGGGAGACGGTGGTGGGGTGATTCAAGACACGGCCTCGAGCGCGTCTCTCTGTGCTCTCATCGCAGCGCGAGAGCGTGCGACTGGACTGAGAAGCAATGAACGCGGCTGCAATGACGGACTTGTTGCCTATGCCTCGACAGAGGCTCACTCCTCTATCGAAAAGGCAGTCAGGATTGCGGGGTTGGGTCGACAGAATCTGAGATTGATCGATGTGGACGATCGCTTGGCTCTTCGTCCGGAGGCGCTAAAGGCGCAGTTAAGAAAGGACCGGGACGCAGGTCTTACCCCCTGCTTTGTGTGTGCAACGGTGGGCACCACCTCTTCTAACGCCATAGACCCGGTGCCGGAGATAGGTGAGATTTGCCGCGATCAGAACCTGTGGCTTCATGTTGACGCGGCGATGTCCGGGACCGCCGCCATCTGTCCCGAGTACCGCTTCATACAGGAGGGAACGGAGCACGCTGACAGCTACTGCTTCAATCCGCACAAGTGGATGTTCACCAATTTCGATTGCGACTGTTTCTTTGTGGCCGACCGGGCAGCACTCATCCAGAGTCTAAGCGTGCTGCCGGAATACCTTCGCAACAAGGCGACGGAATCCGGAGCCGTAATTGACTACAGAGACTGGCACATTCCTCTCGGGCGACGTTTTCGTTCATTGAAACTGTGGTTTGTCATTCGCCATTACGGAGTAGAAGGTCTTCAATATCACATCAAGCGACACGTTGAACTGGCGCAAGAATTCGCGAGATGGATTGAGCAGAGTGACGAGTTCGAGCTCGCGGTACCGCCACCACTGAATCTGGTCTGCTTCAGACACACGGGCGGAGACGATATCAACCAGAAATTGATGGAACACCTCAATCGAAGCGGCAAATTGTACCTGACGCACACGGTGCTGAACGAGAAATACACACTCAGGTTTTGTGTCGGACAAACGCACACCGAAGAGCGCCACGTTCGCGAGGCGTGGCGGCAAATACAAAAGGCAACGGCAGAACTCAAAAGATAGGCCGGATACTCTACGAGGCCTGTGGCTTTCGCATCCGGTCCGCTTCGCAGGTAAGGACAGACCAGTTTTCGCTCTGCTGATCTGAACGCAAGCTGAGAGCTCGTGAGAGAATAGCAGATACCGGGGAGAGAGATGGAAGTCGTTGACCTGGCAGACGAACACATGCCTTTCGTGGCTTCGTGTACTCACATCGATGATTACAGTGAAGAGAAAAGGAGAGTAGCGGCGGTAAGAGAATCATGGCTGAGGGACAAACTCTCGAGAGGGCTGACAGTAAAGGTGGCCGTTGATGAGGGCAAGCCGGTCGGATTCGCTCATTGCCTTCCGATTGAGCTCGGGACTTGGGGAATGTCTGGGAAGGATTTGATGACGGTTCCGTGCCTCACACTCGAGTACGCTCGCGTTTACAGAGAAGAGCGGGGGAGTGGTTGCGGCAGAGCTCTCGTGGAGGCCGTGGAGAAAGAGGCTGGAAAGGAGAAGAAGGGAGTGGCGGTCCTAGCGTACACGCACGACTTCTGGTTCATGCCGGCCTCATTCTTCGCGAAGCTGGGATACCGGGAAGTTGCGAGGAGCGCGGACACTGTCATAATGCTCAAGAGCTTCGAACCAGTTGATGCCCCGGTCATGCACAAACTGAGTTACAGGCCCGAGCCCGTTCCTGGGAAGGTCGTGGTCGACGCATTCTGGAATCCGATTTGCTCTACGTCCATAGCAGAGATTCAGCGCGTTAGAGAAGTATGTGCCGAATTCGGAGATGACGTAGTTCTTAACGAATTCAATGCAGGGGATATTGGAATACTTGATAAATATCAGACCTCGCGAGCCCTTTTCTTCAACGGGGAATCTAGATGCTGGGGTTATGCGGCCCCACGCGAAGAAGTCAGAAAAGAGATAGAACGGGGACTGGAGAAGACCCGCTAAAGGCTGTATGCTGGAGGGGAATTGTCGTAGGATTCTCCAAGTCGGGGCCTCCGGTTGCGCCGCCGTTTGTCATAGGTGTGGAGAGGGTCGACAAAGTGCCGCTCTCAGTTATCGCGGGTCCATCGTGCAGATTGACTAGGCGCATGCCGACGGGTGGCCGGAGCCCTGGCATCAGCTGATGTAAATCCGTTGGCAACTGGCATAAGCCGAAGGGAGGGATCAGTGAAAGTCACCACAATTCTTGGAAGCCCCAAGAAGAATGGCAACACGGCCACGGTGCTTGGCTTCTTCGAGCAACTCATCGAACGCGACCATGAGGTGAATCGAATCAATGTTGCCTTTAATGATGTGAACGGGTGTCTCGGCTGCTATTCCTGCCAGAAAGTGCCGGGTGCACTGGGTTGTGTCCAAGATGACTATGCCTCGTCTGTGTTCGAGCAGATAATAGGAGCAGGCGCAGTGGTGTATGCTACACCTCTTTACTGCTGGGCATTTCCGGGCCAGATGAAGCTATTGATAGACAGATCATTGTGTCTGACAGCCGGTTACGGCACGCCCGAACGCAAATCTCTGGTGGAGGGTAAGCCCGCCGCACTCCTTGTCACCTGCGATGGCCCAATTGAGAACAACGCTGATCTCATTCAGGGCGTCTTTGACAGAATGAGTTCTTTTCTGAAGTATGTTGTGGTTGGCAAGTACGTTGTCCCGCTGTGCATGACCCCAGACGCAGTCCCTGGCACGGGGATGCAGATAGCGAAGAAAATGGCAGAGGATATTGTGGGAGCGTAATTGCTGATGAGGTGCGCCAAATGAAAGTCGTGACTGTTCTTCTTGTCCTGATCCTCGTCTCCGGTCTTGCCGCGAGCGCCTCTCTCGCGTTCGGAGCAATTGACATATCAGACGTCTTTCCCGATGTGGACGGCATCCCGAAGGTTGAAAAACCTGTCACGTATGCACCTGAGAATCTGTACAAATACATAAATGGGGCCGCGGAAGTCTACTTGGGTTACGGCTTTCAGGAACTGGCCACACAGATCTACGAAAACAGAAGCGGACAATCCCTCACCATAGAAGTCTATCGGCACAGCGACCCACGAAACGGGTTCGGCATCTATGCACTGGAGAGACCTATAGTTGGTGATTTCCTGAAGATCGGCGCGCAGGGCTACTACGAGGAGGGTATCCTGAATTTCGTGCGGGGAAACTACTACGTCAAGCTCAACAGTTTCAATCTGGGTGACGACGAAAGGACCGTGCTGACTGGGGTGGCTCAAGATATCTCGGACCGGCTTGAGGGAGAGCTCGAGTTCCCGGAGATAGTGCGTCGCTTTCCCAAAAGAGGAAAAGTCGATAATTCCGAACGGTTCGTTCCCGTGGACTTCTTGGGTTACTCGTTCCTCGGGAACGCCTACACGTGCGACTACACTGTCACCAAGAACAAGTTCAAACTGTTTGCGATAGAGGGTTCGGATTCGGCGGCGTGCGAGGAGACGCTGAAGAAGTACATGAGTCACTTGGGACATCCGGACGTGGCTCCCGGTGAGGGTCTTCATACAGTTGAAGATCCACATCACGGAGCAATCGGCCTTCTGTGGAAAGGCAAGCACATCTGGGGCGTTATGGGTCTTGAGAGTCCGGGCTTGAGAGCAGAGTATCTCGAGCTCATCGAAAGGGGTCTTCACTGCAAGAAGTAACCAGACTGCTCTGTTCTGCCATCCGCTCGGTATTTCCTGGCAGGATTATCTCTGGTCATCACGCGCTCTCGCGCGAAGGATTGTTCCCATGAAAGTAACTTCCGTAGTGCTCACGGTTTTCGTGGGACTCGGTCTCGGTTCGGTCGGCCTGGCCAGTCAGCTTACAATCGAGCGCATTCATGGCGACCCGGACCTCAGCGGCCCTCACCTGAGGGAAGTCAGGATATCCCCTGACGAGAGCCGTGTGACGTTCCTCAAAAGTCAGAGTGAAGACTTCGAGCGATTTGACCTCTGGGAATACAATCTCGAGGACAACGAGATTCGTCTGCTAGTGGATTCCCGATCGCTCGTTCCCGAGGACGAGAACTTGTCCGAAGAAGAAAAGGCGAGACGCGAGCGCATACGTCTGTTTGCCACCGGCATCGTGGAGTACTTCTGGTCGGATGACGGAGAGGCGCTGCTCTTTCCTCTGGGGGGTGACCTGTATCTGTACGACCTCACAGAACCGCGGGAGCGAGCCACCACGCGTCTCACGCGAACGGTCGAGTTCGAAACCGATGCTCGCTTTTCCCCCGGGGGGCGCTACGTTTCTTTCATAAGGGAACAGGACTTGTTCATCATTGGTCTGGAAGAAGACGAGGAGAGACAACTCACCTTTGACGGAGAGGGTCTCATCAGGAATGGGATGGCCGAGTTCATAGCCCAGGAGGAGATGGGTCGCTACACCGGCTACTGGTGGTCGGAGGACGAGCGGTACATCGCGTTCACGCAGACGGACGAGAGTCCCGTTGGAATCTCACAGCGCTTCGAGATCTATGCAGACACGTTTAAGGTCTTCGACGAACGTTACCCTCGTACCGGAACCTCGAACGTATCCATCAAGCTCGGTGTGTTGGAGCTTGAGACCGGAGAGACAATCTGGATTGACCTCGGCCGAGACCGAGACTTCTATCTGGCTCGTGTAAAATGGCTTCCTGACAGCAGGCGTCTGGCCGTCCAGTGCCAGTCGCGAGACCAGAAATCCCTTGAGCTGCTGTTCGCTGACATAACCACTGGCCGTACTCGCGTGGTGCTCAGAGAATCCAGTGATACCTGGATAAACCTTCACGACGATCTGACCTTTCTGGAAACGAGGTCCGATTTCATTTGGGCTTCGGAGCGAGAAGGATACAAGCATCTCTATCTGCACGATCGGGATGGGAAGTTGATTCGTCCCCTGACGGCCGGTGACTGGGCCGTGGAGAAACTCTTGGGGGTGGATGAAAATAGTCGCGCCGTCTATTTCGAGGGTTATGCCGAAAGCCCGCTGGAGAAACATCTCTACGGAACTTCTATTGACACGGAGACACCGGGGGACGTTGTTCGGATAACCAAAGAGGAAGGCTGGCACAGCGCTAAGGTTGCTGAGAGCGGCCGGTTCTATGTGGACCAGTTCTCGAATTCTGAGACGCCACCTCGGGTCTCCTTGCATCGCACGGACGGGTCTCACGTGGCCGACCTAGAGGTGAACGCGCTCGATGTGGGCCATCCGTATTATCCCTATTTGACGCATCATTCCAGATCAGAATTCGGCACCATCAGAGCCAGCGACGGTTCACTCCTTTATTACCGCCTGATAAAGCCGGTGCCGTTTGACCCTGCGAGGAAATATCCGGTGATTGTGTGTGTCTACGGGGGACCCGGGGGACAGATGGTCAGGAAAGCATGGTGGGGGCGAGGTGGCTTGTGGAATCAGTACATGGCTCAGCGCGGCTACGTCATCTTTTCTCTCGACAATAGGGGCTCGGCGAATCGCGGCAAAGCGTTTGAGGATGTGCTCTATCGTTCCCTGGGAGTCGTGGAAGTGGAGGACCAGCTGAGCGGGGTCGAGTACCTGAAAGCACTGCCTTTTGTTGACGGCAATCGAATCGGGATCGTGGGCCACAGTTACGGAGGATACATGGTCCTGATGGCAATGATGAAAGCTCCAGACGTTTTCCGGGCAGGCGTCTCTTCTGCTCCAGTAACGGACTGGCTGCTGTACGACACTCACTACACAGAACGCTATCTGGGCCATCCGGAGCAAAACGCAGAGGGCTACAGAAAGAGCAGCGTCTTTCCCCATTTGGACGGCCTCAAGGGGCATCTACTCATCATCCACGGCATGGCCGATGACAACGTGCTTTTCACCAATAGCTGCAAGCTGTTTAAGGAATTGCAGGACAGGGGAGTTGCCTTCGAAATGATGAACTATCCCGGCAGCAAACACGGTTTGAGGGGAAAGAAGGTTCAGACGCACGTTGATGAAACCATCACTCGATTCTTTGATGAAAAGCTCTAGGCACGCTATTCGTTCGCACTTCCCGGCTCGGAGTGATGCGAGATTCGGTTTTCACCTACGGTAGGATTTCCTGTTTCCAATATGTGTCTGTCACATGTGTCTGTCAGCCCGTGAAACAGACGCGTGTGTCGCCAGAGAGAAAGTGTTCCACCGGAGTCGTTTTGCCGAGAAGTATTTCTCACAGCGCAAGTCAATGAGTGTGAGAGCACAGAATGAATTTCGCTTGACCAGTTGGGCTTTGTCTGTTGGAATTGCGTGACGGAAAAGGTAACTTCACTGGGAATTCAGAGCAGAGGAGGCCAGAATGCTTTCCTTTTTCATGTTTCTTGGCTACATTGCCTGTTTTCTTCCGGTGTTCCTCTCTGCCAGGAAGGGCGTGCTGGGACTCGTTCATTTCATAATCTCCGGCTTGCTTGCGGGTGCACTCACAGTATTTCTTGTCGCTTTACACATATACACAGAGGTCCTGTGGTTTGAGGAACTCGATCAGGTGGCCAGGTACTGGACCGTCTTCGGTGCCAGAATCTGGTTGTTCCTGGCGGGATTCGCGGCGAGTCTGATTTTCTTTTACGTACAGATGCTCGTATCCACCGTGCGCGCTCCTGAGGATATCAAGTCCAGGATGAGATTGCCCAACTTGGTCTACTTCGTGTATGCCATTATCGTTTCCATTATACTTGGAAACGCTTCCTCCGGATGGTGGGAGAAGGTGCTGCTTTACATGAATCAGGTTCCGTTTGGGACAAGTGATCCCATCTTCGACAAAGATGCGGCCTTCTACGTCTTTGCTCTCCCGTTGTTTTCGGGACTAAAATCATACCTACTAGCCCTTCTCATCCTCTCTACGCTGGGCGTTCTGGGGCTTTATGCTGTCCAATTGGGCCTGAGACCGGACACCCTCTCGAGAACCGTGGTCTTCGAAGGGCATTTTCCCGTTGAGCGACGCCAGACTCTATTCAGGCTTGTCACTCACATGTCCGTCCAGGGAGTGCTCTTCGTTTGTCTGTTCATATTTCAGACGATTCTGGCTATCTGGAACCTCGTCTATTCTGAAAGAGGAGCAGTCTTCGGGGCAGGTTACACAGACGTTCATGTTCAGGTAGGTGCTTACAAGTTCTTCATAGGAGCGCTCATTCTTGTCGCCGTTGTCTTTTTGCTGTCCGCAGTCAGCCGGTCACACCGAAGAACGGTTCGTGCAGCCTGGATCGCTCTGGGAATCCTTCTTCTCACGTGGCTTGTCGGGGCGAAGGCGATTCCGGCTATTGTGCAGCAGTATGTGGTGAGCCCCAATGAGCTGGACAAGGAGAGGCCGTACATCGAATACAACATCGCGTACACGAGAGAGGCATTCGGCCTGGAAGGCGACAAAATAACGTCGGTGGATTTTCCCGTGAAGGACGGAATCACTCCTTTGAATCTGAAAGAAGATGAGGCCACGCTGAAGAGCATACGTTTGTGGGACTGGAGAGTGCTCGAGGCCACATACAACCAGAACCAGTCCTTTCGTCTCTATTATAGATTTATGGATGTCGACATAGATCGCTACGTACTGGACGGGATGCCCGTCCAAGTGATGCTGTCTGCAAGAGAGCTGGATCAGAGGCGGCTCGCAGAGAAGTCGAAGACGTGGCAGAATTTGAGGCTTGTTTATACGCACGGCTACGGCTTGTGTCTTAACCCTGTGAACATCTTCACACCGGAAGGTCTGCCCGAGTATTGGACAAAGGACATTCCGCCCGTTTCCAGTTATCCCGAGCTCCAGCTTGACAGGCCGGAGATCTATTTTGGCGAAGCCCCCAATTCACATGTCTTCGTGAAAACGAGTCACGCAGAGTTTGATTACCCGAGGGGAGCCGAAAACGTCACTGCCTTCTACGAGGGCAAGGGAGGGGTTGACATCGGAGGTGGGCTGAGGAAGTTGGCTTTTGCCCTCCGCTTCGACGGGCTGAGGCTTCTTACTGCTCGAGAACTCGGCCCTCAGAGCCGCATCATGTTCCGACGGCCCGTCCAGGAAAGGGTGCCAACGCTGGCTCCGTTCCTGGTCTATGACCGTGACCCATACCAGGTGATAGCCGACGGCAAGATATGGTTCATCTGGGATGCTTATACCGTTTCTGATCACTTCCCTTACGCAGAGCGCTATTTCTATCGACGTGCCAGGGAAGGGAGGATCAACTATATCCGGAACTCGGTTAAGGTGGTTGTTAACGCATACGACGGGACGGTCGATTTCTACATTTTTGAAGATTCTGACCCGATTGTTCAGGCTTACGCGAAGATATTCCCCGGGTTCTTCAAATCGGCCGACGAGATGCCTGATGTTCTCAGAGCCCACGTTAGGTATCCGGAGGACTTTCTCAAGATACAGGCTGACATATACTCTGTCTATCACATGAGTGATCCGACTGTTTTCTACAATAGAGAAGACGCGTGGGAAATTGCCTGGGAGACTTACCAGGGCGACACGAGAGAGGTTCTGCCGTACTACGTCGTGATCACCGTACCCGGAGAAAAACAGCAGGAATTCATACAGATGATTCCGTTTACCCCTCTTACGACCGACCGGAGTAATCCCAAGCACAACATGGTCGCGTGGCTTGCGGGCAGGTGCGATGGCGATAGATACGGAGAGATCCTGGTCTATCACTTTCCCAAGGAGAGACTCGTATACGGACCGATGCAGATAGAAATTCGCATCAACCAGAATGACAACATAAGCAAGGACTTCACCCTGTGGAATCAGCAGGGTTCCAGAGTGATCCAGGGAAACCTCCTAGTGATACCTCTTGCGGACAACCGACTTCTTTACGTGGAGCCTGTCTATCTTCAGGCCACAGTAGGCAAGATGCCTGAGCTCAAGCGGGTCATCACCTCTTCCGGGGACGACCTCACTTACAGCACCTCTTTTGAGGAATCCCTGGCGCAACTGATTCGCGGACGCCGGGTGTCTGCTTCTGAGCCCTCGGCTTCACGGGAGGCGCTGACCCTGAGCCAGCAGGTACGCAGGGCCGCCGAGCACTTCAGGAGATACCAACAGCTAACCGGGCAAGGCAAGATTGCTGAGGCGGGCGTTGAGCTGGAACGTCTCAGTGAGGCTTTGGAGGCTCTGAGGCGCATGTCTGAGTAACCATCGATCCTGTGGTAGGGAGTCCTTGAAGCGTCAGTATTCCTTCGCTTCTTCCTTTCCGTCAAGGACTCTGAAAGCCCCCTCTGCCAGAGCCTCGAGTTCCTTCTCTCCAGGGAACACGTAGACAGGACCCAGGAATATTACGTATTCTGTTATCCAGTCCGTCAGCTTCTTGGAATTGGCCATGCCCCCCGTGAGGATGATTGCGTCTACTTTACCTCTCATGGCAGCAGCCATGGCCCCGATTTCCTTCGCAATCTGGTAGACCATCGCTCCGAACACGAGCGCTGCCTTCTTGTCTCCGGCCTCGCTGCGTCTCAGGACTTCTTCCAAATCTGCCGTGCCCAGATAGGCCTTGAGACCGCTCTCCTTGGAGAATACGTTGAGAAGCTCTTTCTCTGTGTATTTTCCGGAGAAGCAGAGTTTCACGAGCGGGCCGATGGGCAGGCCGCCGGCTCTGTTCGGCGTAAACGGGCCCATGGCAAGAAGAGCGTTGTTGAGGTCGGAGAGCTTACCCCTTTTGAACGCGCACACTGATATTCCGCCTCCCATGTGGGCCACGACGAAGTTTAGCTCCGCGAGGGGTCTTCCCAATTGAAAGGCCAGGGTAGCAGCGGTGGAGCGTATATTGAGTGCGTGGCAAAGACTTGTCCTTTCGATGAGAGGATGTCCGGAGATTCTCGCCTCCGGAATCAGATTGTCGACCGTCACCGGATCGACAATGAACGCGGGAACGTTGAATTGCTTGGCGAACCTGTCGGCGATGATGGCGCCGAGGTTACTAACGTGATTTGCGTGTTTGCAGGTCCTGAGTTCTTCGAGCATCAGGGGTGAAACCTTGTAAGTCCCTTCCTCCAGAGGTCGCAACGGCCCCCCTCTTCCTACAACAGCAACGACCTTCACAGAATCCGGAAGGTTCGCAGCCATGCACTTCGAAACGACTTCCCAGCGGAGGTCCAGCTGTTCAGTGACCAGATCAAACTTCGCCAGCTCTGAGGCATCGTGTTTGACGTTGGTCTCAAAGACGGGGCCGGCCCTGGAGTGAATCGCTAACTTGGTGGACGTGGAACCCGGATTAATAACTAGCACGACCTCTTGCTTCATTCCATCAGCTCCTCATAGATGAACAACGCGATGACACAAACCCCGCAGTGAATCTAGCAAAAAGAGGCCCCTCCGGCAAGCCCCTCCGGCAACAGGAAGAGCCCGGTGCGTGCGGCCCAAGTCAGGCTAGGCCTTGGCATTGACGCGCGTCAGGGCGGGTGTTAGGATGTTTGAGTATCCCGATACCAAGCTGTTCCGAGTAACCCTCTTGCCCCTTTTTACGTAATTTTGGGTGAGGGGTCACTGACAAGAGCGTCATCACATGGAAGTAGCGATATGGCGGGAATGACAGTTCTTTCGACAGTGTTCTTTCTGCTGGGGGCGCTAATCTTTCTGCTTGGCTTGATCATCTTCCGGGAGGCCCCGCGGCAGAAAGTCAATCTGGCTGTATCGATGATGCTCTTCTCGGCCGGCTTTGGGGCAGTGCTGGGCGCCTCCGGATTGGTTGCGGAAGGTCAATCTCTGGACAGCAGGGCATATGCGTACTTTGTTCGGACTTTCGCGTATCTGTGGGAGTTCTTCTTTCCCTTCCTGTTCCTCTTTGCTCTGCTTTACCCGCGGGAGCGTCGGGTTCTCTCGAGGAGACCCGGTCTGGAGCTTCTGATTTTTGTACCTCACACCTTCCACTTCATCTTCATGCTTGTTACGGCACAGACTGGCGGTGGGTTCGAGGTTGCGACTGCTGCTGAGAGGTTGCCTTATTCGCGCTCACTTCTGGAAGTGGGCACCTTGTTCTTGAGACTGATCTATCGCTGGCACATCAGCCTGTTCTCTTTGGTCAATCTGTCCTTTGCCGCGCTGTCGGTTGCCTTGTTGTGGCAGGGTTTCTGGAGATGGAAGGGACAGGCTCTCAAGCAACAGATGCTCGTGGTTTTCCTCGGAATAGGGGCTTGCGTGGGGCTTTACGGAATCTCGGTCTTGATTCCCGAGGCCTTTGGGAGGACCGTTCCCCTCGGTCTCAGGTCGTCCCTAATGGTGCTTTCTTTGACAATTGGAAGCGCGGCAATTGCTTATTCGGTTGTCAGATACAAGTTTTTGGATACCAGGCTTATCGCCAGGCGCAGTGTCCTGTACGGCATCGTTTCGGTTGTATTTATCGGAGCATATCTCACTGTCATCAAACAACTTGACAGAGCTTTCCAGGGTTTCACGGGAACCGAAACGGCAGTCTTCGAGACCGTTTTCCTGGTTCTTGCGCTTATCATGTTCCAACCTGTGATTGGAAGGCTCGAGGCCTATCTGGAGGAGTTCCTGATGAGGCACCGAACGGACTACAGAAACGTCCTTCGCAGGCTGAGCAGGGACATCGTCACGGTTCTGGACATTGATGAGCTTTCTCGAGGGCTACTCGGCTCTCTGAGAGAAGCGCTCGTCGCCAACAGCGGGATGCTTGCCGTTGTGGACAAGAAGACGCAGAAACTTATACCAGTTGATTCATTCGGAATTGACAAGAGCCTTGTCGAAGAGGGACGGCCCGCAGCCATTCTGGGCGATATCGCGTCACACGTGACTCTTCTATCTAGAGAAGAAGCTCTTTCACTTCTGACGGACGAGGCACAGAGGGAGTCGATGAGTGAGTTCCTCACCGCTGCTTCAGCATCGTGGGTGCTCCCCCTGACTCATCAGGAGGAAGTCCTCGGCGTCCTTACGCTGGGCGAGAAAGTGCTTTCGACGCGCTTTCATTCGGAGGACAGGCAACTCCTGGAAAGTCTGGGGAGTCAACTTTCTCTGGCCGTCAAGAATTCCTTTCTCTATGAGGAGACTTTGGGGAAGAAGCTCATGGAAGAGGAGCTACAGTTTGCTCGAAAGATACAGTCCTCTTTCCTTCCCAGGGAGTTTCCGAGGCTCGAAAGGCTCGACCTATACGGAAAGAACGTTCCCAGCAGGTTTGTCGGTGGTGACTATTTCGACATTATCCCTGTAGGCACCGGCAAGTTTCTGATAGCAATCGGAGACGTCTCTGGCAAGGGCGTGCCGGCGGCGCTCTTGATGTCCATGCTGCAAGCCTCTCTCAGAACGCAGAGCATGGATTTGAGACCTGTGAATCAAGCTGTCAGCACTTTGAATTCCCTGGTTGTGGAAATGACAACGCCCGAGCAATTTGCAACATTTTTCTTGGCGATGGTTGACGTTGCGGACATGAGCTTTACGTACTGCAATGCAGGTCACTGCTATCCCATTCTTGCGAGGACGGAGAACGGTTCGTCGTTCATCAGTGAGGGAGACCTCGTGTTGGGAGTGCTGAGGGAGGCCTCCTTCAGCGAATACAAGATTGAACTCTCACAGGGTAACCTGCTTGTGTTGTATACCGACGGTGTCACTGAGGCCGCCGGCGTCAACAGGGAGCAGTACGGCGAGAAAAGACTCAAGTCCTTCTTAGACTCTCTTCCGCCCTCTCTCGGAGCCAGAGAGGTGGTGGAGGGAGTGGAGAGGGCGGTCCTCGAGTTCACGGGCACTGATGAACTCTCTGACGACATGACTCTGCTCGCCATCAGAGTTCTCGCCTCAGGAGCAGAGCAGACAAGTGGATGAGCAACGCAGTGATGGACCTTCGTCATCGCTACCTGGTGAAGACCTCATCGAACATTCAGCGAGATCTGCTTTCGTTGAGGAACCGCACGAGAAGATTGCGGATCTAATAAGGCAATCCGGAATATACGGAATAGGCGCGCTAGCGACTCAGCTGGCGGGCTTTTTCCTTTTGCCCATTCTGTCAAGGGTCCTGACGCCGGCGCAATACGCCATTGTGTTTCTCGCAGAGATGACAGGCCTCCTCATGTTTGTTGTCTCGGAGCTGGGCCTGACGTCCGCGTTCTTCAGATTCTACGCGGCAGAGAAAGGGGAGAGGGAACGTTCAGTTCTCATCTACACGATCTTCAATTTCCTTCTCGTGGAATCCCTCGTCGTAACATCGATATACTTGCTCTTTTCCGAGCAGCTTTCGGCGGTCATCTTTGGAACGTCTGCCTGGCGCGGTGCCTTCGTTCTCGTGTGCGTCACCAATCTTCTCACCGTGCTCTCCAGGATGCCCCTTGACCTTTTGAGAATACACCGCAGGGCAGGACTCTTTGTGGTCATCTCTTGCAGCAGGCTACTCGCTACGTTTCTGGTGTCCCTGTACCTGGTTGTCTATGCAGAGAGGGGAGTAATCGGAGTCCTCGAGGGTATGCTCGTGGGGACGGGATTGGGTTTTGTCATGCTCGCCGCAGTGACTATGCGACGGTGGCGACCCATCCTTAACACGGCCGTAGTAAGACGGGCCGTCAGATTCGGTGTGTTTCTGGTTCCTGCCGGGCTCGCTGTCTGGGCCATAAACCAATCCGACAGGTACCTGCTTAGGGCGTTCGGTGATCTGAGCATGGTGGGTATCTACGGGGTAGGTTTCAAGTTTGCGTCGGTGATGAACGTCTTTCTGGTGACTCCCCTTCTTACTGCCTGGACACCCTTTATGTTCAGAGTGTCCGCGCAGGAGAACGCGAAGCAGCTCTATGCACGGGCGCTGACGTACTTTGTTCTGGCTGGCGCTCTGGCCCTGCTTGTGCTTTCAGCAACGATCGGAGACATCACGAGGATCGTGGCGGGGGTCTCGTACGGGGAGGCGGCCATCGTGGTGCCCTTTGTTGCGCTTGGCTTCATCCTGTATGGCGTGGCGAGCGTAATCGTAGTAGGAGTCTATCTCAAGGAAAGAACGTATCATGTTTCCGTTGCCATGATATGCGGAGCCGTGGCAAAGGTCGGCCTCAGCGTGCTGGCGATTCCCCGCCTGGGAGTCATGGGAGTTGCGCTGGCCACGGTGGTGGCCTTTGCAGTGGTGGTGGCGTATTTCCTGTGGGTTCTCAGGCGCATATTTCCTGTGCCATATGAGCACCTGCGAATTCTGAGGATAATCCTCGTGGGTCTCATCTCTTACGTGCTTCTAGTTGCGATACCGATTCAGGGTCTGGGCGGAATAGGGGCCAGGGTGGTCGCCTCAGTTGTTTTCCTTGTCCTGTTGTGGCTCCTGCGCTTCCCGCAGCCCGATGAAAAACAGAGAGTTCTGGACACCGCGAAGAGACTCTCCTTCTGGGCGAGAGGTAACTGACTCCGTTGCAGTAATTGAAGATAGAGTCGTATTTGCTTGACACACGTCGGCTGAGTGGACTAGAATAGTAATGTAGCCTGTGGCCTTGAGCAGGCCTGGTCGCGAGGCGGAATTTAGCTCGCCCGAAGACGTTATGCAGAGTCTTATGCTGACTTTGTCACGGTCCGCACTCGAAGTTTTGGGTCTGCCACGGCTTTCTGGCCCGATTCCTACCGGGGTCCTGGGTGGGGGGTGCAGAGTATGAAATCGGCTGTGTTGTTGTCCCTGGCCCTGGCTATGCCTCTCTTCCTGATCCTTCCCTGCCGCTGTGAGGCTTCCTGGACACCAGATTTGCGCGTTTCTGACACTGCCGGTCGGTCGGGACTCTCCGAGGGCAATGCGCGCAGCATCGCACTCGATACTGCTGGGAACTTCCACATGGTATGGCACGACGACACTTCGGGTAACTACGAGATTCAGTACTATGCCTCTGATTCTCTTAACGGGTCTCTCGTCACGCCCAGGAGCCTGACCTCGAACTCTGGTGCGTCGCTCGCCCCTTCAATCGCCATCATGGGCGACAGCATCGTCGTAGTTGTGTGGACCGATGATTCTGAGACCACGCTTCCCTCGATCATGTTTGCGCGGTTTTTTGCAGGTGCCGACACGATGCTTGACTATGGTGTCGTGAGCACAAGTGCCTTCATGTGCTCAAACCCGTGCGTCGCCGTGGGTACTGATAGTTCGCTACACGTTGTGTGGTCCGAGAACTCGGCGGAACTCTCCGAGGTCTTCTACAGGAAGTGGCACGGAGACTGGCTCGATGCTCCCCTGAACCTCAGTGCGAGTACGAGCACATCCGTGAATGCCTCGGTGGCTGTTGACGAATCGGGTGACGTCCACGTTGCCTGGGCCGACAACATCACTGGGAACTACGAGATTTTCTACAAGAAATACACAAACGGCATGGGCTGGGGCTCCCGCATACAAGTCAGTACCAGCGCTACCCTGGCTTGGAGTCCGTCAATGGGCGCTGACAGTGACGGGAATGCCTACGTAGTCTGGTCGGACAGGAGACACGGGAATTTCGAAATATACTTTCGTCGTTACCTCACCGGGGTCGGCTGGGGCAACCAGAAGAGGGTCACTCAGAATGCTGCCATTTCTGCAAATCCCTCGTTGGCAGTTGATTGTGTGGGGAACATGCACATCGTGTGGGAAGATTTCAGGGACGGCAACGATGAGATCTACTACCGAAGAATCACGAACAGTCAGGGACCAGGCTGGGATCCAGTAGAGACGAGATTGACAAGCGAGAGTGCCACCTCGTGGGATGCTTCAGTCGTTGCAGATTCCTCCGGTAACGTTCACGTGTTGTGGGCCGATGGCAGGGACGGCAATTTCGAGATATATTATAAGTACGGTGATAATCCGATACCCGTGGACCTGGCTCTTCTCTCTTTCTACGCTGAGTGTACCGTCGGAGGAGTCCTGCTCAGGTGGGATCTCAGCTCAGACAGTCCGACGGCGCTCATTGACGTATTCAGGAGCACGGGTGAAGGTGCTGCGCCGAAAAGGCTGACTCAGGTCTCCCTGATTGGGCAGAACGAGTTTCTGGATACTGATGTCATAGACGGGGCCAGATACGAGTATTACCTCGGCTTCTGGCGAGGAGAAGCGGATGAGCATGTTCTTTTCGGCCCGTTGAGCGTGGAATTCTCTCTTCCATCTGCCGTCGTCCTTCCTGTTATGAAGGTGTGGCCGAATCCGGTAAGGGAAACGCTCAACATAGAATTCGTTTCAGGAGAGCTGAACTCGCCTTTCAGGCTTTTTCTGCTGGACGTGAGAGGTAGGATGGTCTCGGAGATCGCCTCTGGCGCGACCTCGGAAAGGGTGACCAACATCCCGTGCGATGTTGCAAATCGTCTTACCCGAAAGCTTGCCCCTGGGATCTACTTCGTTTCCCTAGAGCTGGACGGTAAGCTACTCGAAAAGAAGATTGTCGTGTTGAAGTAAAGATTGTCGTTGGAGGAATCGCTTCGTATAGGGGGACAGACGCAAGAGAGGAGCCACAGCGGAGCAGCGGTACGCTGTAACAGAGAGAGTTGATTGAGACATGCGTGAAAGCGTCATCAGAACATTCCGAAACCTGATTATCGCGACCTCCAGGGCCGTCAACGGGGTGCTGGACCCGAGGCTGTCTCTTGGAATCTTGGCTGTACTTGCGGCGCTCGTCTTGTTGACGCCTTCCTTGCCCGGAGCGCCTATCCGACCCGATCTTATTGAGCGGCTTCGGCAGGAGGGCAAGCTGGAGGAGTTCGTTGCGTCTCAGCGCAGAATCGAGGATGACGCGTACGAGCGCGGCCTCAACATGCCTTCAGACCGTCGGCTTTTTGGCGAGGAAGGCAGGCCGGTCACAGCAGCTGACACCGTGCAACTCCGCGCCCTCGTCCTGCTCGTGGATTTTCACGATAACCCGGCTGACAGTATCAACTTCCCGCGCTCATACTACGACAGCCTGCTGTTCAGCATTGGACAGAATCCTTGGGGAAGCATGAGGGAGTATTTCTTAGAGAATTCGGATGGCAGGCTCGATCTCACTGGGGCTGCGGCCGGTTGGTACAGGATGCCCGAGCTATACAGTTTCTATGTCGCGGGCAAGAGAGGACTGGGAGACTATCCGCGTAACGCTCAGAGAATGGCCGAGGACGCAGTGCGCGCTGCGGACTGGGACGTCAACTTCTCGAATTTCGACAACGACGGCCCTGACGGCATACCTGATTCGGGAGACGACGACGGCTATATAGACGCCCTTTTTATCGTTCACTCAGGCCCCGGCTATGAGGAATCACTTGACACCAATGACGTTCATTCGCACAAGTGGGTAATCGTGCTTCCGATGTCTGTGGATGGAGTCTGGGTGCGTCCCTACACGATGCAAGCCGAGAACGGAAGGACGGGGGTCTTCTGTCACGAGTTCGGGCATGACCTGGGACTCCCCGATCTGTACGACAGAGACTACAGTTCGCGCGGGCTCGGCGGCTGGTCGCTGATGGCCTATGGCGTCTGGAATGCCTTTGGCCTTAGACCGGCCCATCTTGACGCTTGGAGCAAGATCAAGGTTGGATTCGTTGATCCCATCGTGCCCTCGACCAACGTGGAGGACGTCTCGTTTCCCCCGGTGGAGCGGGAACCAGTGATATATAAACTCTGGGACAGTGGGACGGGGGATCTGGAGTACTACCTTGTGGAGCGAAGGGAAAAGACGGGGTTTGACGATTACCTGCCTGGTGGTGGACTCCTCATTTATCACGTGGACGAGACGGCCATGAACAACGACAGAGCTTTCCACTACAAGGTGGCTTTGGAGCAAGCGGACGGACAGTGGAATCTGGAGAGCAACGTGAACGTTGGTGATGCCGCAGATCCGTATCCCGGGAGCACGAACAATACTGTTTTTGGCTACGAGACCGTGCCGAGCAGTATAGGCTACGGTGGAGTGGACTCTCGAGTCAGGCTCTTCAACATCGCATCGGTCGACACTGAGCTCACTGCTGACATTTGGGTCCAGCAGGGACCGCGACTTTCGGTCAGCAGGTTCGTTGTAACCGACAGCATAGGAAACCTCGACGGGAATCCGGATCCCGGGGAGACTGTTTCGCTCAAGCTCTACTTGAAGAACGAGGCCAGCGAAGCCCCGAACGTGATGGGAGTTCTTGTACCGCATTCTTCCGCCATCACGATGGGAAACTACCTTGCGCAGTTTGGCACCATGAGGCCCAATTCTGAGCATTGGTCTCAGCCGTCTTTCACGTTCACGGTCTCGGACACGATCTCCACTGATCCGTTTGGAGCCTGGTTTGACCTGACCGTCTGGTCCGGCTCAGGATACTTGGCCGAAGACAGCATACTCGTCGGTGTGGGGGACGCGCTGGGATTTCAGGATGACATGGAATCCCCTGCTGGGTGGCACCATTATCCTGTTCGTCCTGGCTGGAACAACGAGTGGCACCTGAGCGACAGGAAGGCTTTCGAAGGAAGTTTCAGCTGGGCTTGTACCAAGTTTGATTCCACGGGCTATTCCCCGCGAAACCAAGCGGCGCTGGAGACGCCGGTGGTGCTCGTGGGGAACGATGCACGACTGATTTTCTACCACTGGATAGATTCTCAGGCCGACACGACCGCCGCCTTTGACGGAGGCTTCGTCGAGGTTTCATCGAACGGCTCTGTGTGGCAGCATCTCGACCCGGTGGGTGGCTATCCCTGCTGGCTCATGCAAGAGGAAGGTCTCCCCGCTGAGAGTACAGGGGTCTATTCCGGGACTCACGCTCAGTGGGAGCGGGCAGAGTTCGACCTGAGGGATTATGTCAATTCGACCATAAGACTGAGATTCAGGTTCGTGAGCAACTCAGACTCTCTCGGAGGAGAAGGGTGGTACGTTGATTCGCTAACAGTGGTGACCTCGCCCACCCCCGTATGGATCGGCTCGCT
>Ga0209636_10000281_pt1 | contig 46297 bp, 50 predicted proteins | sample DeeMarSWOR152_54_FD_187464 | JGI IMG/M metagenome (GOLD analysis project Ga0209636, IMG submission 187464) | Marine sediment microbial communities from White Oak River estuary, North Carolina - WOR-1-52-54 (SPAdes) (version 2) | ecosystem: Environmental > Aquatic > Marine > Intertidal zone >...
TCTGGCTAAAGAAGCCATTGTCAGGGGTTATGGAACGACCATTGTTTCTGGGCCAGTTAATCTGAAGTTGCCAGATAGGGCAAAAATTCTGCCCGTTAGAACGGCCAATGAGATGATAGAAATGAGCCTGGATGAACTTAAGAGGAATTATGACATCATCATATCAACGGCGGCAATAGCGGATTACTCCCCAGAGGTTCAGATGGGGAAGATAAAATCCAATATAGAGGATCTGAAAATAATACTGAGACCAAATCCAAAGCTCACAAGGCTGGTGAGAGAAAATTTTCCAGACATATTCATTGTTGCCTTCAAGGCAGAATATAACGTATCAGAAGATAAATTAATTGAATCCGCTCGTTTAAAGCTGGAAAAAGAGGGCCTGAACCTTGTAATCGCAAACGATATAAAAAAGAGCGGCTTTGGTAGTGACACAACTGAGATTTATTTGATAAACAAAGAAAAAGATATTAATTATATACCCCTAAACTCAAAGGATAATATTGCCAAGGATATATGGGAGATTATAGATAAAGAAATAGAAGATGGTTAAAATAAAAAAAAGAGTGATCCTGCTCGCATTGCTGGTGATGTTTACACCAGGCTGCCTGCCCTCAGATGTAGACGAGACGACAACTACTACAACCACTACAACCACTACGACAACAACCACGACAACCACGACAACGACTACGACAACGACAAAGACTACTACAACGACAACGATGATAGTTATTACGACTACTACAACCACGACAACGACGACAATCTTTATACCTCCAACAACAATCATAGACGCCAAATGTTATATGAATTCTGATTGTGGATTAAGTTCCATAAGCTATTATTGCAAGGTTGAACTGAAAGAGGGGGTTCATCAACCCAGTGTTGAGAGAGAAGCGGTTTACAAGGTAACATATATCCCCATATGTCGGGAGCCAGGAACACCTTGGGCGATGTGCGAAACCATAAGGAGGGAAAGGCCATGGGATGGGTGTATGGAAGGGGAACATTGCATTGATGGATGCCATACATGCGTACCCAAGGGAGTGTATAATTGCCCTGAGGAATAGAATGATATATCAATGGGGTGATTTCATTGAAAATTAAATGGCTAGGGCATGCATCCTTTTTGATTGAGACATCTGACAAGAAAATTTATATAGATCCCTATGCACTTTCACAAGGATCGGAGCCTGCTGACCTTATTCTGATAACACATGACCACTATGATCACTGTGATATAAATGCTATTAACGAAATCAAGGAATCAGTAACACACATTCTAGGACCTGAGAGTGTGGCCAATAAGATCTCCGGGGTCGGAATTCTAAGATCGGGAGATGTTACAGATTTCGATGGTATTAAGGTAAAGGCAGTTCCCTCCTACAACATAGGAAAACACTTCCATCCAAGGGATTCTGGAATAGGCTTTGTAATAGAGGCTGAGGGAAAAAAGGTGTATCATACGGGCGATACAGACGTTATCCCAGAGATGAAAAAACTGGAGGGAATTACCGTTGCCTTGCTACCGGTTGGTGGTACCTATACGATGAATTCCGATGATGCGGTAGAAGCGGTAAAAGTAATAAAACCAGAAATTGCCGTTCCCATGCACTATGGAAGTATTGTTGGCTCCAGGAAAGATGCCTATAGATTTAAAGCGAGAATTGAGACAGAAACAGATACGAGAGTGGAGATCTTGGAAAACAGATCACTTGAGATCTGAATCCAAGACCCTTAAGTTGATCAATCCTCTTTCTGTATAGCTGCACCCAGCATTGAAGCAGCTGTTATAAGAGCCGCAGATAAGAGTATCCAGTTTGCTTCTGCCCCGGGGACTACTAGATCGACAGATACCTTAACTATCAGCAGGGTTATCACAAAATATACTATCCCCAGGAAAATCAAGAGCACTGACGTCACTAGGGTAAGGGGCAATGCGGCAAGTCCTTTTAACATATCCATCTGAACACCTCCATTGTTATAGTTTATTAATTTGATGTTCACTTATATATACTTTTTCGAATTTTTGACTTCATATTTTAGCACCAACGAATCGTGGAGATTTTCTACACCAAATAATTTTAGATCAACAGCTTTATCTACATTAAAACCCTCTCCGTCTACCAATGTTGGAGCATTTATGCCGCCGAATATCCTTGGGGCTACAGCAACATATATCTTATCAACCAAGCCTTCTTTTAAGAACTCGAAGTTTACGGTAGCACCTCCCTCGATCATCAGTTTTTTCACTCCCATGTCTGCAAGGATTCTTAGCATTTTATTGAGATCTACCCTGTTTTTTCCAAGGATACAGACATCCGCCTTCTTTCTCAGCTTTCCTATCTTTCCTGGATCCGAATTCTCTGTGGTAAATATCAGCTTGTTGTTCCCGTAATTTAGAAAATCCGAATTCAATTTCATCCTGTTTACATTTCCAATAGCTATCTTGATTGGATTTTCCGGAAGCCCTCTCTTTAATCTCTCTCTTTTCAATCTCTCAGATTTAATGGTCAGCTTTGGATCATCAATTGCGATGGTATTCATTCCAACCAGTATCGCATCAGATTCAGCCCTTAATTCATCTACCCTCCTTAGGTCTTCATCACTGGAGATCCTTACCTGCTTTCTCTCGATGGTAGATATCTTTCCATCCAAGCTCATAGCACAATTTATGAAAACGAATGGTTTCTTGATCTTCATTTTTTCCTCACCAATTCCCTCAATTTGTCTAGGTAATTCATTACGGCTATGACAAATTCAGCATGACTCCACGTTAAGGGAGATACTGACAATGGCTTTCCCGTTTTCGGATGAATCTGTTCCGCCAGGATCCCAGAGCTCTGTGAATTTTTTACTGCCCATCCAAGAATTTTTTTAGCCTCCTTCAAATCATTTTCTTTCTCTGCCTTCCCTATATACCACTGTGCCAGCCACAAGGTACAGATAAACCACGGGTTTCCGGGGATCTTTGAAATATCTTTCGAGACCTGATGGTAATGATCATTCTCGTATCTCGCTATCCCCCCAATTCTTGTTTTAACCCACAGCGACTCTTTTATAGAATTCATCGTTCTTTCAATTCTTTTATCATCTACAGGGAATACACCAAAGAAGAATAAAGCATATAATGAGGAGTCGATAGTTGTGTCCTTTTCCATCTTTCCTTCAATCATATTTATTGATCTGATAAATCTACCCAGGTTCTTATCATATAGATATCTCTCCACTGCCCTTCTGATTTCTAAGGCTGCTTTCGAGTATTTTTTTCTCCTAGATTCATCCCCGATAACACGGGCGAATTCTGATGAAGCTGTTAATCCAGCGTAGACTGCAGAGCACGTGTATGCAAATATACCATACCTCTCCTCCCAGAGATCGTAACTCGGTTTAGGTAATTTTGTTTTTTTGTCTCTATAACCAGCTAAGAAATCCGCACATCTAACGATGAGGGATTCATAAAGAGGACGTACAAAGTCTATATCTCTGTACTGGTTGTAATGGTTCCATAGCGACCACAGGATGAGCCCAGTGCCGTCCTCCTGAATGGGCAATTGCTTCTTACCATCCATAATCCAAGGATGCCAGCTGCTCCCCAATGACCCGTCCGGGGAGTATTTATGCAGGAAGAAACCCTCTTTTGTAACAATTCTATTACAGAACATGAAGAATTTATCGGATAGGTTCATATATCCGAGTTTATCCATGGCGTAAGCAACTATTGCCCCATCTCTGGGCCACATATAGCTGTAGGTATCTTTGTTAAATTGCAGATTGTCCGTATCATTAGCTGCTATAATTGCACCCTTGTTATCTATCTGCGTTCTCATAATCAATAAACTTTGCTTGAATAGTTTAATAATTTTTTTTGGTAGATCCGCAAAATCAATTCCCTGTTTATTGACCCAGGATCTCCAATAAAATTCTGTTTCGATCAATAGCTTCTCAATTCCATATTCTTTTACAAGAAGATGAAGCCCCTTCGCCTTTTCATATTCTTTTCCAACCGAAATCCAGTAATAGATCGTTTTTTCAGAGTTTCCCGGTACCTTAACCTTAAAGGAAATCGTACTGTCAATCCTTCCCTGAGCAATCGGATTTTTATTCAGTTTTCCATCTTCAGAATCTTTAAATGTTCCATCTACACCCTCTGTTTCAGCTGATCCCACTGCATATTCAAATAATCCATCTTTATCCTCCGTGATTCCACTTATGATGAAATATCTTCTGCGTTTGTAGTGAATTACCGCATCGTGTGAAGGAAGATAGTATGCAGTATCGCCTATAGTTTCTCCATACATGTGAAAATCGTGACTAAAAAATACCCTTATCTCCCTTTTCTCATCCTTCAGATTCCTTACAGTGATCTTTCTCATGAAGATATTCTTATTGTAGTGAACCGCATCACTGGCTTTAATTTCAATTCCGAATTCATTATTCATCAAACTACAGTCAGAAACTAATGTTTCTCTTTTATAGCTTAATTTTTTCTTCCATTCATCTGTCCAGGAGAATTTACCATCGACCCACACCCCCAAGCGATGTTCATATCCCCCCACATGGTTCTCCAGACCAACGTATGGATAGAACAAATCCCTTAGACAGTAATTTTTGTCAAAATTTATCAACAGAGTACCGTTCCCCAGTACCAATTCACGCGGCATTTTAACTCAACCCTTAGCAACACCCAACGGAGTTACCCTTGCAATTGGCTTAGATATGTTGCTCAAAGAGACGCTCTTTATCACCTCGTCAATGTCCTTGTAGGCTTCTGAGGCCTCTTCCGCAAGTATCTTCGGATGCGTCGCCCTTACAACCTGTCCCCTCGCCTCCAATTTTTTCTGTATATCCGTGCCTCTGAATCGCCTTATTGCACCATGTCTGGACATTACCCTGCCGGCACCGTGACAATTTTTAACTAAAACTGGCATGAATGTATCTGTTAGGACAACATAATTATGGTTTCCATCAACTGTAATATTAAAAACATCTCCAACCCCACAGTCTCTTAATTTCTTGACCCTATGCATCCTTATTGGCGAATTTATTATTCTTCTTATCTTTTTCTCAGTGTAGGGATACTTATGGATATGTTGCGATATAATGTAATCACTTATGAGGTTATTCCTTTTAGCTTTATGAAGGAAGGGCCATCTCATATTCCTCCAGTCTTTAAATAACTGTCTCGCTGAAAATAATTTGGTTCCATATTTTCTCTTGTTTACAGCACCCTCTACCCTCCTTGTGTGCTCCATAACAGATTTCCTCTTCTCAGAAATTTGAATTATAAAACAATTACCTCTTTGTTTTGAGATATATGGTAGAATCCCCAACTTCAGACAGGCGATCATCACTGATATTGCAACATTTTCATCCCCCGTGAAAATATCAATAACGTTATGAGTTGGATTCCATGTCCCGTCACCGTCGATCACTCCCGACAAGAAATTCATGGTTGCTTCCACACTTAATGAAAGCGCCCATGCGGGTAGGTTACTGGTTATGGATAACAACTCTACTGCCGGTGCTTTTTGGTAACATCTAAAATCTGTTGCCGTGCCCTCCATAAACTGCCCCCTTATATATCCTCCCCCAACTTTTGCCTTACATTCTCGTAACTCTGTCTTGAATACATCCTTGAAGCATTTTTGTACATGTTCTATGAACGATAATTTCTTCATAACCTTCTTTTGTGTGAATGTTACCCCCCCATGTTTCTTATTATACCATATATACCCATCCGATACCAACGCACCAACGAGATATGCTAGATTTGGATTGACGTATATTTGAACCGGTGTTGGCAAACTGTCAAGTAAACACACCATCCTCTTATTTTTTATTAAGGTAGATATAGATTCGTGCATAAGTTCTCCACCATTGAGGGTAATAAAATTGTGATCTGGAGTTGTTCTTAATTTACTCAATTTCGATCGACCTGTTTGGGAGATTGCGACCTCTACTATATTTGATCTCCTTTTAATGGCGTTTGAAACTGGTTTCCACTCTATCTCTAAGGTGTTATCATTGATAGAGGGAACCGAGAATGATTCATTATTCCTGAATCTGTCAAATATCTCCTCCAATTTTAAAACCCCTTTATCTGTCAATATCTTGGTATCTCCCGTAAAACACGTACTGCCCCACGTTTCCTCCATCGCCTTTTCTGTTCCGATCAGAACATAGCTTGCAGTCCCCATATCCCCGGGGATTATGACGGGTTGGCCGACCTCCCTGTAGGTCTGGGGAATCTCCTCTCTTCCAGCTGGAAACGCCCTCGTCGCCCCCTTTCTGTGAATGCAAAGCTCCTTTGTTTCTCCATCTATCCTGTGTTTTTCAAATTTAGCAATGTTGTGACAGACATCATAAATCAATTTAAGCTCGCAATCTTCCTTGAATACGTCCTTGAAGCTTTCCCTTACCCAGTAGGTTATGATCTCCCTGTTACAGAAGGCGTAATTCACACCACAGTACATTGCAGAGAAATACTTCCTTGCCTCTGTTGAATTTAACGGTGCACACGCCAGCTCTTTATCCGGGAGTTCTATCCCATATCTATGGGCTGCGGAAAGCATTACCTTTATGTACTCGTCCGCAATCTGATGTCCGAATCCTCTACTGCCTGTATGTACCATCACAACTATCTGATTTTCGGATAAAATTCCGAACTTCTCGGCAATTTTGTTATCATAGATCTTATCGACCTTCTGTACCTCAAGGAAATGATTTCCAGCCCCCAGAGTACCGAGTTGTGGTCTTCCCCTGTCCTTTGCCCTCTTACTCACATTCTGAGGGTTTGCCCCCTTGATGCAGCCGTTTTCCTCTATGTGCTTTAGATCCTCTTCATAACCAAGACCTCGCTCAACCGCCCATCTGGCACCCGTTAAAGCCACCTGATCCAATTCCGATTCGCTGATCCTCAATTTGCCTTTACGGCCAACGCCGGATGGGACACTTGTGAATAATCTGTCAACTAATTCCCTCAATTTGGGCCTCACGTCCTTTTCCATTAAATTGGTTGTTAAGAGCCTGACGCCGCAGTTCGAAACAACGAAGTTATTTGCAATGAAGTTATGATGTTCATCCCCGACTGTAAAATCGTAGACATAATTGTCATAGTTGATCGTTTCCTTGCTAACGATTTCATCCCAAACCATACCCGTAGTGCCTAACTCCTGAATTATAGTCTCTAAAAATCTGTTAAAAGTTGGGAAATTAGATGGTACCCTTGGCGGTGTCTTTCTTTCCTCGTAAAGTGATCGCTCAATAAAGCGTTTATTAATATATCTGGATCGAAACTGTTCGTATATTATCGAGGAGTTTACCCCTTTTTTCTTCATCTCTTTTATCTGTTTATCTGCATTTATCCTCTCTCTTATTACATTATCCTTTAACTGGAGGTATTGGACGGCAACGTTAGCCAGAAATCTTTTCTTTCCATTAAATTCAAATCCTACAGTACTCCAAAATTTAATCAAATTTCTTGGTTTTGATGATATCTGTAATCTCAACCTGTATGATTTATCCCCTTTTTTGTTTATGATCTCTTTCCTCTCTCTAATCATTGAGGATTTTACTCCAAATTCCTTCAAAAGTTCACATAATTGATCTAAAAATTTCCTCCCACTCTTTAGCGATACTTTCTTCTTGTTCATTGAGAGTATTGGTGCATAAAAATTATACCCATGTCGGGTTACTGTTGATGGTGTGGATAATTCTGCGCCAAATAATGATGCCAGGAACAGTCTTTTTTGCCACCGAGTGCATCTAAATAGCCATTCTGGAACCCAATAATCCTGAATTACTTTAGTTCCTGAGGGGACTCCCATTGCAACTAACAATGCTGCAAAACTACTGGAGGTTGTCTTAAAGCTATATTCCGTTCTCGTAAATTGTACATCATCGTACTCTGTTGATATCTCATGCTCTCTGGTTCTGGAATAAACCCTCGATGGATTAAATCCGAGTCTCTTCATATCCCTTCGAATCTCTTCCAGATCTCCTGGTTCACCATAAAACCACACCGTCCCCTTATTCTTAGTGAAGTAGATTACTCCATCACCGAGCACAAAGCCAATAATCTTCAGGAGATAAGGAAGTTTCTCGTTACTATACCTGAGTGGTAATAGTTCCCTTTTTTTCAGTTCATCAATGCTTTGCTTTTTGTTTTTTCTCAATGGTAGTTTTAGAATGTCTCTTTCTGAGACAATAATGTCATTACCTGGTTTTTCATACGGAACACCCAGGAAAGGGTAGATCGCAATTTTATCGGATACTTCTCTGAGAGGCACCATGCCCTGAGGCGTATACAGTGGATGGTCACCAGTTGCAATGAGCTCTCTGCCACCCCCGGTTTTGATCTTATACACTCCCTCTTTTGGTTTTGATTTTAAGAAGAGTTCAATTTCGGTGTCTTTTACCTCTTTGGTAAAATTCATACACTTTATGTATTCATTTTCAAAAGTCTGCTCGAATTCTTTTAGGGGAAGTGCATATCCATGCTCGTGTAAGATTCTTGTATCTCCAGAAAGGCAGTTGATATCGTAGCCCACCCCACCCGGGCTGACAATCCCTTCTTCAAGATCAAAGGCTGCTACACCACCGATGGGAAACCCATACCCATAATGACCATCCGGCATCACCAGGCTTGCTTTCTGTATTCCGGGTAATTGGGCAACATTTGCAGCCTGTTTAAAGACACCCTCCTCCATTTTACTGAATAACTTCTCGGTAGCATAAACCCTAACCGGGACTTTCACCCCCGGATATTTAAATTCCCAAACACCGGGTCGTATCTGTTTTGCTTGCACCATAATGATTATATAAGATCACATCCTAAAAATATACCACGCAGTAATTGGTCTTTGATTAAAGTGGAGAAGAAGATTGAAATAATCCTCATACTTGCAACAATTATAGGCATAGTAAGCTCCTATCTAAACTTTGGGGTCATGGGCTGGGCAGCTCTGGTTCTTATAGTCTTTATGCCATTAAACATACTCAGAACCCTGATCTTCACATTATTTAAGGGATGGGAAAGCTCTCTGAAGAAAGAAGATGATAAAAAGTACATGCTCATTATCTTCGCCCTGTGGGCTATCCTGGCATTCCTGGTTTTATACAACATAGATTTCTTCCTCGCAGAACGATTTGAAAATCCCATCGCACTAAAGGCATTAGGATTTATCCTCTCCCTTGTAGGTATGTCAATGCTTTTATGGTCCATATACTCATTCGGTTTTCTGAGGACGGCAAGGATACCTGAGGTGTTCCCGGTTAAATACGAGAGAAAGCTGATAAAGAAAGGGATTTATTCCATTATCAGACATCCGCTTTATCTGTCAGAGTTATGCATCATCCTGGGAAACTTCCTGATAAGCGGCGTATTAAGCCTTCTATTATTCTTTCTTATATGGGTATTTATCTTACCTCATCTACTAAGATGGGAGGAAGAAAAGCTGATTCAGAGATTTGGAGAAGAATATGTAGGATATAAGAGAGGGGTTGGGGGTGTAATCCCAAAATTCTGAACCGAATATGGAATGTCCAAGTTGTGGAGCTACGATAAGGAAGGAAAATATGAGATGTCCCGCCTGCGGATTTAACTTAGAGTTAAAGGATGCAATCGGAACTCTGAAAAGAGTAGACTACTTAATCGAGCGGGAGAGGGGCGGAAAGTTCCTTTACTCAAATTTCAAAGCTATGAGAGAGATGGGGATTGTACCATTCAAAAAGATAAGGGCGGTCCGCCCGAGATTGAGAGATACGGTCCATGTTCTATTTCCGATATTGAGATTCCTATCAATGACCTCCCTTTATCCAATATTCATACATGATTTCTACAAGCTTGGAAAACTTTTGGGTTATTATGCTATAGAGGGTCTTCCAAGCAATGTGTTTAAGCGTTTAAGTTTTGTATTAAAGAAATCCGAAATCGAGATACTTAGGAGCAGAATATCTCAGAAGATGCTAAGCAACGGATGGAAACGAGTGGGTGGCGGCATTTTAGAGTTCATCGATTTCGATGAAAACAAAAATGAGCTTAGATATAAATTATTAAAGAGTGCCCTCTTTCCATCAAAGAAACTTACTCATCCTGCTTGTTTCATTCAAGTGGGTGCCCTGTGTGGTATAATTGAGGCGATGTCTGGAAAATTCTGCGATGGGATCGAGACAAAATGTACTGGTATGGGGGATCCATACTGCGAATTTGATCTCTATCTTCACAAGGAAGAAGGACATCCCGAGTTTGAGTTAATAAGTAAGGGGCAGCTTGAGATGTCACTGAACTTCATTATCGATGAGCTGATTGAAGAAAAGAAAGACCTGAGAGAGGGTACTGGAGATTACGTTCATATATCAATAGATCAAGCTTTAAATTATATGATTTTATCTCTTTCTAAGGGCCATGTGATATTATCCAAGTGGTCCGGGAAGCTGGTCGGCGAAAGACTGATTGAGTTAAAGAGGATAGAGAACATATTTGATGCATTAGATTATCTTGAGATTTTGTTTCAGAATTTAAAGGTGGGTATAATGGAAAAAGAACTCCTGCCAGATGTTATCAAGGTTAAAATTGAAGAATCGATATACTCTTCCGGGGTTAAGGACATTGGGATGGAATTATGTACCTTCATAGCAGGTATCCTGGAGGGTGCGTTGCATAAATCCTCAAAGGAGGATTGGATGGTAAAGGAAACCCAATGCATCGCAAACGGCGACCCATTCTGTGAATTCGAATGCAAAACCAAGTATCCAGATACTTTGAAAAAAATGCTCTTAGGATAGCTCATTCAAAAAAGCAGTCTCTAATCTCTTTAACCTCTTCCTGCCTTTCTCAAACTGTTTATTCGCCAGTTTTACCAGATATCTGATATATTCTTTATCAACCAAGAAAAGTCCATTCTGTGCCAATGGTGTGTCTACCCTTTCGGTACTGCAGATCTCAATCATGTACCTCCCTTCCTTTAATGCCATGATCCCCGCTCTTTTGAATCCAAAGTTTCTCGCTATCCTCAGAATCTCTGCAGCGCCATCCAGTTCTCTTGCTACCATATGCAGAATAGAAGGTTCGTACTTGAACCACACAATACCTTTTTCTGGAATTTTCTCTAAAGCCATAATAACCTCATCAAATTTAACCTGTCTATGCCACTTACCCAGCCAGTCGTCGTCCCTCTTCGAGCCGACATCATGGAGAAGGCAAATCCTGCCAGAGCAACTTGAGGTAGTGTAAAAATCAGGCATGGAATTTATGAAATTCAACAATGAGAATATCTCCGAATCTACCTCTCTGTTCTTCTTTGCCTTTTCAAGCTTCCTCATGGAATTTTCCTTCTGTTGGAGAAATCTTGAGTTCATCTTTTTAATTTATGGTTCCAATTTACTAAGAATTCTCAGAAAATGACAGAAGAGGAAGCTGAAGAGGAGAAGGGAAAAACAAGCAAAACTGTCTTGGCGGTTATAATCCTTTTAGGAATTGCAGCAATAACAGGGATTTATCTATATAAACAACCCGTTACCTACCCCTACACGTCAACGGTAGCGGGTGTTAACGTTTATTCCCAGATCCCGATAGAGGATATCCAGTATCTGAAAAGCATTGCACTCTTTAATAATACGGACAAAGGGGCCATTACATGCAATTTCGAGCTCTCTGCCATTTCAACTGTTGATCGTTATGGCTACAAGGTATTTATAGAGAAAGGGGAAAGGGGTATCTATGTTCGGAGAAATGCCGCATACATAAAAGGGAACACAGAGGAGGAAATTTTACAGGCCTGTAATGTCTTTTCATGCATTAGAGAGGGAATTGAATGCCCGGAGAATCTGTGGGAAATTAGGGATTTCATTGTGAATTCAAAGAAAATAAACGTAATTTTAGATATCAATTTAAAGGGCCCGGCATTGAGGGGTTATGGTGACGTTTTAGGGGCATTGGGCTACATTCAAGGAGAGCATGTCATGAGAGATATAAACGGCGATGGCAGAATAGAAAAGTGGGAGATAGAAGAGAATCTCATTAGCATATTCCCCCACATAAAGGAGGATAATGAATGTAAGCTACAGCCGATAAGCACAGCATTGCAAAAGCTCAATGCAACCAATGAAACCTTTAACTGCAATGAATTGCATCCATCGATAATGCTTATGAAATTGGAGAGGAACGCAATTGAAGTCAACAACGGGGACGTAATTATCTCCGGGGATGATGATCACATAGGTTCTGCCTGTATCATTCTAAGGGATGCAATCTCCCCAGAACTTATCAGAAGCCTGTACAGGATGGATTAATTATTTACTATCTCTGCCTTATCCTTCAGCAACAAATACACTCCAACATACTCCGGAACCTCAACAACACCTTTTAAATTTCTAAATCGCTTTCCATTCAAATCAAAATCTGGAGTTTTCTCCCCCATATTGATCTTAATCTTTTCATTACCAAAGGCTACGGCATTCGTTAATGGATCGAATTTCTCCACATCTTTAATTTTAACCCTTTTTGCGATTAACCCTGAGCCTCCGTGCAGCGAATCCGGCAACCTTATCAATCTCGATGTATCGATGGTCACCATCTTGTCTGTATCACTTGCAGCCATTGTTTTCACTGCCTTTTCATCGATGATTTTCTGCACTATGGGCGAGCTGACTTTTTTAATGACAGGCACTTTCACATTAGGGTCCGGGGTTTTTATATATGATATGTCAACGGTAACGATATCAGGTATATAATTGTATCTACCTAGTTCTATCTCCCCCAAAATTCTCTCCCTGTCCCTGTATATCAGCTCAGCCTTTTTGTCTCCAATGCCCTTAATCCCCTCCAGCCTTTCTTTATCGGAATTCCTGATGAGATCATATAACCCCCGGTAAACCCGTCCAGGCCACCCTGAATCACTTTTCTTTGGTCCGAATATCTTATCCCCCTCTACTCTTAGATAATCCCTGAAATTTATATTCCCGGCCACGTAATCAACAATCTCCCTTCTTTCTTCATTTCCCAGGCATTTGACCGCCTCATTAAAAACATGGACATGATATCCCTTGCTCCCTGAAAAATTCACCTCAAAATCACTCTTGGAGAAACCAAAATCTGAAAGCAGGAAATCTAACAGGTTGAGAGTTTCATCCTTTATCCTCTCCAATTTTTCGGAATCGAAGAAATCCATACCAATATCCAGATCAAATATCAGATCCGCACCCAACCATCCTTTTGTTAACATCGGCTGATTTTCTGGAAATTCATAATAGGCTGCTGAATAGGATATATAGAATGGTGCTTCCCTCCTCAGATAGTTCCACAGGTCCCTCTCAGTCCTGAATGACTTATGTCTGACCTTTATCTTTGTATCTAATGTCCCAGTACCAAATTCCCTTTGTTCAATCTCCAAGGGGGCAGGAATTTTGTTCTCAGAATAGTACTCCTTGAATTTCTTTCTCAGAAAGATCTTCGTGTCTATGTTCATGGTTAAACTTTTCTTGGAATAATAATTTAATGATGAGCGATTTCTTCTTTCACTTTTTCGAAATCATCCTTTGTATTTTTTCTTCCAAATTATTTACATCAAATAGATATTACTAAATAATTGATTTAACTCACAAAAGAGCTACTTTACTTGTTGGATATAAATATCAAATCACAAAAATGCCATCCTACTTAATAGACACAAACATCATCGGAATTTTGACGAGGTCAAGAGACCATAGGAGAAAGAGGATCACAAAGTTTATAAATTCCTTAGTTGAGAGAGATAAGATAATAATCTCTGAGACTGTGTTGCGGGAGGTAGAGGAAAATCCACAAGAAAGTATCAGGGAAAAGGAATTACGAGTAGTAGGCAAGGTGGTGGATGATATATGCCCAGTTACTACAGAGATTGAGGAATTGGCCGAAGAATTGGAAAAAAAGATTAATGAGAGACTAAAAGAATATAACTTGGTAGTCTACTATAATGACATGGAAATTGTCGCGGCAGCTGCACTTAACAAATACAAGCTGATCACTGCTGATCACAGAACATTACTCAAAGGAAAAATCATGAAAGCAATAAAGGATGTTCTGAAAGAAAAGGGACTTAGGATAGAAATGTGGGATCCATCAAGTTAAGCCTCAATTTTTAATTCCTTCTCTATTTTTTCTTTTCGGAGTTCTACTAAAAAAGATTTTACGAGTTGTTTTGCGAGAATATTAGTACCTTTTTGCATTTCATGAGCTAGAGAAAGTTCTTCCCTTAATTTCCTATGGAATTCTACGGGGTCGATATCTCCCCAATCAGCTTCAATTTCCTTCAACCATTTGTCATCTATTCGTTTTTTCATATTTCTATAGATATATATGAATTATATTATGATAAGTCAGTATATAAATCTATCTGTGATTACTTCTTTTTAACGGGTCTGAATGTATGCACTATCGCGTCCTCCAATACGTAACCCTCCTTTATCGTGAATGTGGAGATCTTTGCTAAAACCAATAATGTTATACCTCCGCCAATCAGAAAAAATACCGCACCGGCCTCGGTGGTCTTTAAAACAAAAGCCAGAGCAGCGCCACTGGCGGGGGCATGCTCGAATCCCGTTAAAAGCATTGCCAACATCGTGATTCCCACTGCAACACCACCCGCAATCGCATAGTTCAGAGTATTACTATAAGCTAAGTGGGGAAGCAGGTATTCTATCGTGGCATAACCGAAAAATCCAGCCAATGGATACGCTCCAAGGATATTCGGCATGGAAGCCTGTTTGGATTTCGGCGTCACGAAAACTACAAAAGCCGATGATCCGAAGGATGCAAATATTATGCCGTAATCTGATATGTTCCAGATAGTAGCCATTGCAAATATCGTAAAACCGGCAAGTACTGCCGGAAATAATACATGCTTTACCTTGCCCCTCATATATCTTGGCATTTCTGTAGAATCGTCCATTTTTTAGGTTATGATTAAGGATTGTCGGTTCTAATATTTATACTTTACTTTTGCATGTAGGATGGAGTTATCCATTTCATGAATTCTAGGATAATAGATGTTTATAAGTCAATGCTGGCAATAATAAGCTCCCGCCTGATTACGAGACCGATGTTGTAACAATCTTTATAGAATTTTAGGATACTTTATATAATCTTAAGATATATTATTTATAAGGATCGAGAGAGAAGAGAACTAGACTACTAATCTCTGAGTTTCAGGTGTGAGTTAGATGGACACATTCGAGGTAGAAGATAAATTTGGAAGGAAAATCAGATTAACAGATGAAAGACGCCTACATATCACTGAGAAACATCCAGAGATTGGGGATCAAGAAGGTAAAATAAAAGAAACTCTTAAAAAGCCAGAATTGATTAAAAAGAGTGTCTACAGCGGAGACGTCCTACTATTTTACAAGTATTACAAACAAACTCCTGTAACTGGGAAATATTTAGCTGTTGGAATCAAATTATTAAATAGTAAAGGTTTCGTAGTTACTGTATACTTCACAGATAGAATAAAGAAGGGAGATGTCATATGGATGGGAAAGTGATGTTCTTCTTCGATAAAGAAGGAGACGTCTTGGATATATCGATAGGTAAGCCAAAGAAGGCAAGATCAAAGGAGATAGGAGATGACATAGTTGTCAGAATAGACCCAAGGACAGATGAGATAGTTGGATTTACAATTCTAAACTTTGAAAAAAGATTTGAGAAGCTAAAGAGGGGGGAGAAGATCTCAGTGCCGTTGAAGATGAAGATAACGGCATAGAAGGGTTAAATTTAATACAATCATTTTGAAATTGCATAGCAATTTCAAAGCCATGATTTTGAAAGTCGAAGGCTTTCAAAGCCATGAAATTCCTCCGGAATTTCAATGTAGTTCTATACCTTTACTTTTCTCTATCAGTCTCAGCCTATTTTTAAGAATTCTTTATAGGATTTCAGGATATATTATTTACAAGCAAGATGAAGACCTCTAAAAAATCAAAACCTGAAACAGAAGACTTAAAGGTTGAGGAAAGAAATCCTGAAAAGAAAAAGGTTAAGAAAGAGGAAGAGCGCAAGCGCAAGGAGGAAAAAGAACGAAAGGAAGAAAAACTGGCCACAATGAGTCTCATTTATCACTTTTACAAAAAATTCTGGTTTGGTCTAGCAATTTTCTTTTTTTTATTTGCCGCAGTTGTTGCTTATGATGTGATATGGAGGGGTTTGGAAGATAAACCTATTATATTTCAACCTGCGTCTGGGAAAATACTTACCTATGATGCTTCTGAAACGTGTGCAAATATTTCAGTGGTGTGTGAGCCTAAACCAAGGGATGTTGTATTCACAGAAAACCATTACGCAATATGTACCTTCAAAATATCTGAGCCAACACCAGATAGTAAGTGTTTCATTGGCTCACCCCAATGCGAGAAAATTCTAGGGAGATATGTAGTTAGTGAGATAGGCTCTACGAGATCGGAAGGTAAATGTAACCCAACACAGGTAATAAGAGGTTATGGGGAAAAACCCCGGCAGCCCATGGTAGGTTCCGCAGGATATAAGAAGTTCGAATTTCAATTTGCCTGTTATGATAAAAGAATTGAAAAAGATTTTAAGTCTTCAGGATGTTCAACAGATCAGACTGACGAGGCTACTTTATTTTGGAAAGCTATAGATGTTAAAACAAGATCCGAAGCAAATGAGGTAAAACATAGGATAAACGAAAGAAACTATCAATTTATACTCGCATTATTCGCCCTCTTTACAATATTCCCCGCAACATTCTATCTCCGCAAATTATGGAGGGATGAAAATGGAGGAAGAAATGACAGATATTGACTACAAAAAACTCGGCTTCAAATGCGGAATAGAAATTCATCAACAATTAGACACCCACAAATTATTCTGCAACTGCCCCTCTGAGATCAGAGATGACGAACCGGACATAATCGTTAAAAGAAAGATGAGGGCCGTGGCGGGAGAAATTGGAGATGTGGATCCTGCGGCGCTGCATGAATTTCTCAGGGACAGGGAATTTGTTTATCAGGCATATTCCGATACAAATTGTCTGGTTGAGCTGGACGAGGAACCGCCCCATCCATTGAATGAAGAGGCTCTTGATATTGCCCTCGAGATCTCTCTGTTGTTAAATGCTAAGCCAGTGGATGAATTGCAGGTTATGAGGAAAACTGTTATAGACGGCTCAAATACCTCCGGGTTTCAACGGACGATCCTGGTTGCTATGGACGGGTATTTGGATACGGAAATGGGGAGAATTGGAATCCCGACTATATGCTTGGAAGAGGACGCAGCCAGAAAGATCGAAGAAAAGAAGGATGTAACCGTCTATAGGTTGGATAGGCTTGGAATTCCGCTGGTTGAGATATGCACGGGTCCGAATATAAAGAGTCCAGAGCATGCCAGAGAGGTTGCAGAAAAACTCGGAATGATTTTAAGGGCTACTGGAAAGGTAAAAAGGGGTCTTGGGACAATAAGGCAGGATTTAAATGTTTCGATTTCAGAGGGCGAGAGGATCGAGATCAAAGGGGTGCAGGATTTAAAACTCATAAAAAACGTGCTCGGAAAGGAGGTAGAAAGGCAATTAATGCTGATAAAGGTAAAAAAGGAGCTCCTAAAGAGTGGTATAGGAAATGAGAATCTGAAATCAGAGTTCTTTGATGTAACATCTGTTTTTGAAAATACTCGAGCGGGGGTTATTGCAAAGATTTTGGAGGATGGGGGCAGGGTTATTTCCGTCAGATTAAAGGGTTTCAATGGTTTACTGAAAGGAATGCTCGGTCCAGAGCTCGCTCAGTATGTGGAAGCAATTACTAATGTTAAGGGTATTTTCCATTCCGATGAATTACCGGGTTATGGGATTTCAGAGGATGAAATAAAGGGTATAAAAAAGAAACTAAAACTGGGAGAGGATGACGCATTTGCACTTGTTGTTGAAAAGAGGGATTTGGCAGAAAAGGCATTAAAAGAAGTACTTGAGAGATGTAAAATTTCTCTGGAAATAGTTCCAGAAGAGACGAGAAGAGCCAGGGAGGATGGAACAACAGAATTTATGCGTCCCCTTCCAGGGTCGGCGAGAATGTATCCCGAGACGGATGAACCCTTACTGGTTATTACAAAAGATAGGTTAATGGAGATAAAAAAGAAACTGCCAGAGCTACCGGAAGAGAAATTAAGGCATTATCTAAATCTAGGTTTGGGAAGAGAACTCTCTAACCAATTGATTAAAAGTAAATTCTCTGAGAGCTTCGATGAATTCAATAAGAAATTTCCAAGGATTAAGCCATCAGTTATTGCAACGACCCTGCTTTCTATGCCAAAGGAGGTCAAAAAGAGGTATAACGTAGATACTAACAATTTGGAAAAATCTCACTATGAAGCAGCTTTAATGAAGATCAATGAAGGGAAAATCTCAAAGGAGACAATTCCAGAAATTCTTGCAGAATTCGCGAGAAATCCGGGAAGATCCATCGAGGATATCATAGAGGAAAAGGATCTGGAATTGCTATCGGAAAAGGAGATAAAGGGGGTAATTGACAGAATTATGGAAAAAAACCCTGAAAAGGCATTTGGAGCATTAATGGGGATGGCAATGGCAGAGCTTAAGGGGAGAGCCGATGCAGAGGTTGTGAAAAATCTTATTCAGAGAAAACTAAAAACAGACAGGTAAACTGTTTTTATTCACTCACTCCAATAGTTAAAACTACATTCTATGACGTAAATTTGTGAGAATTACAATGGAATTCAAGATTGTAATATCGGATCCCAAGACAGGGAAAAGCCATCAGAGGGATATAAAGGATGAAAAAGCCAGGAGATTCAAGGGAAAGAAGATCGGGGACGAGATCGATGGTTCCGTTCTTGGGTTAAAGGGTTACAAGCTAGCTATTACGGGGGGCAGTGATAAAGGTGGTTTTCCCATGAAGAAAGGCGTTATGGGAAAGACAACTTCAAGAATACTAATGAAAGAGGGAGTGGGTTACAGACAAAAAAAAGGTATAAGAAAGAGAAAAAGAATAAGAGGCGAGATAATTGATGACGACGTAATACAGATAAATACAAAGGTTATCGCCAGGGGAAAGAAGAAAATTGAAGAACTTCTTGGCTTAGAGGTAAAGGAAAAAGCTAAAAAAGCTGAGGAAAAACCTCTGGAGGAAGAGAAGGCCAAAGAGAAACCTCCGGAGCCAGAGAAGCAGGTTGAGGAAAAGAAGCCCGAGGAGAAACCAAAGAAAGAGAAATAGAATGTAAAAATAAAGAATGCATGAAAATATTCAATCCGAGATTAATATAGGCTTGGTGGGACACGTAGATCATGGAAAAACAACATTAACAAAGGCGTTATCTGGTGTGTGGACCGACAGGCATTCTGAGGAGATAAAGAGGGGCATTTCTATAAGATTGGGTTATGCCGACTGTTCATTCTACAAATGCAAAAAATGTAAAGACCCGGAATGCTATTGTACACAGGAAAAATGTCCAAACTGCGGATCAGAGACAGAGTTCCTTAGAAGGGTATCCTTTGTAGATTCTCCAGGTCACGAGACATTAATGGCGACAATGCTTTCCGGAGCGGCGATAATGGATGGTGCAGTACTTGTTATTGCAGCTAACGAGCCATGTCCTCAACCACAGACTGCTGAGCATTTAATGGCATTGAACATTCTGAGCGTGAAAAATATAGTCATAGCACAGAATAAAATAGATATAGTTTCCAAAGAGGATGCAAAAAAGAATTATCAACAGATAAGGGAATTCGTAAAGGGGACAATAGCAGAAAATTCCCTGATAATCCCAATTGCAGCCCATTATAATGCCAATATTGATGTATTAATAAAGGCGATTCAGGAGCGAATTCCGACCCCCAAGAGGGACCTGGAAAAAGAGCCGAGAATGCGTATTGCTCGCTCCTTTGATATAAATCGTCCTGGCACTTATATGGGGGATATTAAAGGCGGCGTTGTTGGCGGTTCAATAATCCAAGGAAGGTTTAGACTGGGGGATAAGATAGAATTTTGCCCAGGAGCAAAAAAGAAAAATACATACACGCCAATACAAACAGAAATAGTAAGTCTATCAGCCTGTAACCTGAATACTGAGGAAGCTAAACCTGGAGGTTTGATAGCAATAGGGACAACCTTGGATCCTTCATTGACGAAATCCGACAATTTATCTGGAGATGTGATAGGTTTACCCGGTACCTTACCGCCTTCGAAGGAAAAACTAATACTGGATGTGAAACTACTGGAGAGGGTTATAAGCGCCAAAGAGGAGATTACGATAAAACCCATTGAAAAGAATGAGGCTTTAATGCTATCTGTCGGAAGTTCGATAACGGTTGGCAGGGTTATGGATCCAAAAAGGGGCGAACTTACGCTAAAGCTTCCAGTCTGTGTAGAAAAAGGTGACTCAGTGGCAATAAGCAGACGCTTTGGAGCCAGATGGCGCTTGATTGGCTATGGAATTGTCAAGGAATAATGGATGGAAAGAAAAGATTGATCTTCGACACAAACTTTTTGATGATCCCTTACAAAGAGAATATCGAGATATTCCAAGAGATCAAAAGGCTTGTTCCGGAAAAATACGAGATTTTTACATTTACAGGTGTTGTGAACGAGCTAAAGAAGATTGAAGAAGGTAAAGGAAGTAAGGGAAAGGATAAAATAGCGTCAAGGATCGCCTTACAGTTGATAGAAAAGAAAAATATTAAAGTGATGGAAAGCCATGGAAGGGTTGATAAATTCATAATCGACTTTGCGCAGAGAAATAAAAAAAATGTGATAATCTGCACAAACGATAAAAAATTAAGGGAAAAATTAAAGGAATTGAATGTAAGTATTATCTGTATGCGGGGTAGAAATCGATTGGGATTTGCTTAGGTGATAAGAATGGATAAGGTATACATTACAGGTCACAAAAATCCAGATACAGACACTATATGTTCTGCGATTGCTTATGCGGATTTCAAGAGGAAGACTGGGGAAAAGAACGTAGTTGCGGCAAGGTGCGGGGATATAAATCCCGAGACCAAATATGTTCTGGATAGATTTTCGTTACCTGAGCCGGAATTCTTATCGGATGCAAGCGAAAAGAGATTGATTCTGGTTGATCATAACGAATTTGATCAGTCAATAGAGAATATTGAAAAGGCGCAGATTTTAGAGATTTTAGATCACCATAAGATAAACTTTAAATACCCAGAACCGATATACTTTTTATCGAAACCCTTGGGCTCAACGTCAACTATAATTGCGGAGAAATATTTTGAGTGGAAAGTAGATCTAGACAAAAATATCGCTGGTGCACTTCTCTCCGCGATTCTGTCAGATACTGTGGTATTTAGATCTGTGACCACTACCGAAAGGGATAAAGAGATGGCTGAAAAACTTGCGGAGATATCTGGCATAGAGGATATAGAGGAATTTGGTATAGAGGTAAAGAAGGCCAAATCGAGTTTAAAGGGATTAACAGCTTCTGAGATAATACTTTCTGATTTCAAGGATTTTAACTTCAATTGGAATAAAGTGGGGATTGGGCAGATAGAGATCGTTGATTCGGAAGAAAGTGACAGACGTCGGAGAGAACTGATAAAAGGGTTAAAAGAACTGAGGATAGAAAAAAGGTATAAATTAGTTGTACTCATTGTAACAAACATCATGGAGGAGGGTTCAGAACTTTTAGCTGTGGGGGATATATCAAAGATTGAAGAGGCCTTTGGTAAACCTGTTGAGGAAAATTCCGTATACCTGAAGGGTGTTATGTCGAGGAAAAAGGAGATAGTCCCGCCCCTTGAAAGGGCATTTTAGATTCGATTTAAATAAATTGAATCACATAAATAGTATCTTGAGTGGTGGATATGTACAAAATTTTAACTGTAGAAGACACGGTAAGAGTACCCCCAAGAAGGTTTAACGAAGACCTGGAGACTGCGATAATATCGGAATTTGAGAATATAGTTGCTGGAAAAGTTGATAAGAATATTGGTATTATCCTCTCCGTAACAAAGGTCAGAGAGATGGGAGAAGGAAAGATCATCATGGGGGATGGAGCAATATACTATGATGTAAAATTTGACATACTCGTTTATCAACCAGTTCTAAATGAGGTGGTTGAGGGAACAGTTACTGAGATTATAGAGTTCGGCGCTTTTATAAATTTTGGGCCGATGGATGGATTGGCTCATGTTTCTCAGGTAACTGAGGATTATATGAACTATGATCAGAAGAATGCTATGTTAGTTGGAAAGGAGAGTAATAAGACATTAAAGCAGGGAGATACAGTAAGGGCCAGAATCGTTTCAGTAAGCCTCAAACCCAAATTTGCCAACTCAAAGATCGGTCTTACGATGAGACAGCCATATCTCGGAAAACTGGAGTGGTTAGAAGAGGAGAAAAAGGCGCAGAAGGTAAAGGAAGAAAAGGCAAAGACTACAAAGAAAAAATGAGAGCCTGCAGGAAGTGTCATAAATTAACAGAGGAGGATATATGCTCGGTATGCGCGAGTCCCACATCCCAGTACTGGAGCGGTTATCTGGCAATATTGGACCCGGATAAATCAGAAATCGCTAAAAAGATGAATATAAAAGTTCCCGGAGAGTATGCGTTGAAGGTTAGATAACATGGCATCCTTAAGATTGCCAAGGCATCTGAGAAAGAAACTAAAAAAACCACTGGGTCATTTAATACCAAGTGTTAATGAGCTTGAAATAAACTCAAAGACAATAATATGTATCGGGGATAAAACATCAGAGGAAATTTTAAAGAAAGGGATCAAACCAAAACTTTGCGTGTATGATGGTAAGATTAAACGAAAAAGCATTGAAATTCCCGATGTAATTAAAAAATTCGACGCAAAAAAGATAGAGATAAAAAACCCTCCAGGAAGTTTGACTGAAGAAAGCTTCAATGCTGTTAATCTTGCATTAAAAAGTGAGTCAAACTTCAAGATAAAGGTTGATGGTGAGGAAGATCTCATAGCACTTGCGGCCATAGATCTGGCACCTTTAAATTCGTTAGTACTTTACGGACAACCAGATGAGGGTGTTGTTGTCGTACCAGCAGATAATAAAAATAAGATTAAAGTTAAGGGCATACTAAAAGAGATGAAGAGTGAAGAAAATGAAGATAGAGATAATAAATGAGCGGAAAAATCCGTTGTTGAATAGAAAGGAGATCAGATTCAAGGTATCCTACGAAGGAGCAACACCACGATTAATGGAGATCAGGAAGAAGTTGGTTTCTACCTTAAAATCAGATGACAAACGTACTATATTGGATGGCATAAAGTCAGAATTTGGTAGACACGTTGCGTCTGGTTATGTAAAAGTCTATGCAGATGATGAGAGCATGACGGTAGAACCAAAGCACAGGATAAAGAAGAATTTCGAGGTAAAGGAAGAGAAGGTGGGGGAGAAGCCTGAGGTGGAGAAAGAGAAGCCGGAGGAGAAACCGGAAGAGGTAAAGAAAGAGGAGCCCAAAGAAGGGAAAGTGAAGGGAGAAACGCCCAAGGAGAAACCGGAAGGAGAGAAGCCCAAGGCTGAGAAGAAACCGGAAGAGGTAGAGGAAGAGAAGCCCAAAAAAGAGGGGGTGGGTGAGATGCCTGAGGAAGTAAATGAGGAGAAGCCCAAAAAAGAGAGGGTGGAGGAAAAGCCAGAGGGAGTGAAGGAAGAAAAGCCCAAGGTGCAGGAGAAAGCGAAGAAAGAGAAACCTGAGGAGGCAGAGAAGAAAAAGAAACCGGAAGGGGTAAATGAAGAGAAAGTGGAGGAGAAACCGAAGGTGAAGGAAGAAAAGCCCAAAGAAACAAAATCCGAACCCAAGGATGAGGAAAATGAGTAAAGGGAAAACAAGTAAAGGGAAAACGAGTAAGAGGTGGGAGCTGTATGAGATTAAAGATGGAAAGGTCATAAGGAAAAACAGGATCTGCCCGAAATGCGGTGATGGTGTCTTCTTGGCTAAACACGGAGATAGACTTTCTTGTGGTAAATGCGGATATACAGAATCTAAGAAAAAGTGAAAGTTGTCGGCATAGACCTCGCGGGAAATCCGAAGAACGACACAGGTTTTTGCAGCATGGAGGTTAAAGACGATAAAAAACATGTTTCTACCCAGATATTGCACTCAGATTCTGAAATCATCGATAAATTAAAGGAAATAAAACCAGAATTGATTGCAATAGATGCCCCTCTAACTTACAAAGGCGTAAATAGAAAATGCGATAATGATCTTCAGAAATACGGCGCTCTACCAGTAACCCTCAGAGGGATGGAGGTCCTCGCCAAGAGGGGGACCAAATTGGCAGATGAACTCAAAAGAATGAATTTCAAATTCATTGAGGTTTTTTCTACTGCAACGGCAAAGATTCTCGGATTTCATGATAAGAAAGAAACAGTAATGCAAAAAAATTTGATTAAATCGGGGATAGAGGGTGATGTGGGGAGGAGATTCCTGACAAAGGATGAACTGGATGCCATATTCGCGGCGATGACGGCCTATTTATACGTGAGTAACTCTACAGAGACCATAGGAGATGATAACGAGAGTATTATAATCCCCAAGGTATGACAAGGATTTATATTCACACTTCCTAAATATTTAGGCGAGAAAATGGAAAAAGAGCACGATGTGGTCATAATAGGTGCGGGTCCTGCCGGGATGTTTGCTGCAAATGAGCTGATCGGTCATGATTTAGACGTTCTGATAGTTGACCAGGGTAAGGACATCGAAGAGCGGGAAGGCAATATAATGTCCGGCGTTGGCGGTGCGGGAACATTCTCTGACGGTACATTAAATTTGAGACCGGACATTGGGGGCGATCTTTCTGAAATTGCCGGCGATCATGAGCTAGCGTGGAAATTAGTAGAGGATGTAGACAAAATGTTCCTGAAATTCGGGGCATCGAAAAAGCTATATGGTGTCAACAAGGGAAAGATAATGGACCTGAAGAGAAAGGCGGCATCCGTTGGGATAAAATTCATCGAAATTCCGCAGAGACATATAGGGACTGACAATACGCCGAGGGTTGTGGGGAACTTCGAAAAACACCTGAGGGATAATGGAATAAATTTCTTACTCGATACAAAGGTTGAGGATTTTATCATCAAAAATAACCTCTGCAAGGGCATTAAACTGAAGAATGGAAAGAACATTAAGGCAAAACACACAATAGTGGCTCCTGGACGCGTTGGCGCATACTGGATGAACGGGCTATCCGAAAAGCATAAGATTAAGGCAGAATTCGGACCGATAGATGTCGGCGTCAGAGTTGAGGTCTCCTCCATTATAATGGATCCCATCATAAAGATCAACAGGGATCCAAAGTTCCACATAAGAACCCAGAGATATGATGACTTCGTGAGGACATTTTGTACAAATTACAGGGGATTTGTGGTTAAGGAAAGCTATGATGATGTTGTGGGCGTAAACGGTCATTCACTGAGGGGTAAGGAATCAGAGAATACAAATTTTGCATTTCTGGTCAGAGTTTCTTTAACCGAGCCTGTTGAGAACACGATTGAATATGGAAAATCTATAGCGAAATTGGCAACCACAATCGGCGGAGGAAAACCAATTTTGCAGAGAATAGGTGATCTCAGAAGGGGGCGAAGGTCTCACAGAAAAAGAATTTTGCAAAATCAGGTTCAACCAACCTTCAGGAATTACACCCCTGGGGATATATCGATGGCTCTACCGCACAGAATAGTAATGGACATCATTGAAGGTTTAGAGAAATTGAATGAGGTAATTCCGGGGGTTACATCCGACGCTACATTGCTCTATGCCCCCGAAATAAAGTTCTATGCAACTCAACTGCAAGTGGATGAAAATATGGAAACTACTATAAAGAATCTATTTGCAGCCGGCGATGGTGCCGGTTTATCCAGAGGTATTATAACTGCCGCCGCCACGGGAATTCTCGCCGGGAGGGGTATCCTGAGAAAGGAAGGGCTCAATTCTTAATTTCTAAATTTTATAAGATGAAACTTGTAATCCTGCGTCTCGGTCACCAGCAACCTTTTCTTAGAAAGAAAACGTTGACGAAAAGAAAGGAATTTGTTCGTTACACTCACAAATTCAACAAAACAAACAAGAATGAAACTTGTAATCCTGCGTCTCGGTCACCAGCAACCTTTTCTTAGAAGCGCAAAAATCTATGATTTTTGGCTACCAAAATTGCAAAGCAATTTTGAGTAAGAAAAACGTTGACGAAAAGAAAGGAATTTGTTCGTTACACTCACAAATTCAACAAAACAAACAAGAATGAAACTTGTAATCCTGCGTCTCGGTCACAGGTATACAAGGGATAAGAGAATAAGTACCCACATTGGTTTAGTTGCGCGAGCATTTGGCGCCAATGAACTTGTGATGGATATCTGGGATCCTCTGGTTGAGAAGAGCATAAACAGGGTTGTTGAAGAATGGGGAAATAACCTCAGGATAGATATCACGAAGGACTGGAAAAAATACATCGGAGATTTTAATGGAGACAAAATTCATCTAACGATGTATGGGATAAACATTAACGAATGCATTGACAGGATAAAAAAATCTACAAGAGATAAATTAATCATAATAGGGGGTAAAAAGGTGCCATCAGATGTCTATTCCCTGGTTGACTATAATGTCGCAATAGGAAACCAGCCCCACTCGGAGATCGCTGCCCTGGCTGTATTTCTCGACCGACTTCTGGAGGGCAAGGAACTCGATAAAGAATTTAAGGGTAGAAAAAGGATAATTCCTCAGGAGTATGGCAAGAAGGTTGTGGAAAATTCCTGAAATCCAGTCAAAATCTACTTTTTGACGCCCAAAATGTTCTCATGAATTCCCTTTAAGTAGACTACGGCATAACCCCAGGCGATTGGAAGCCATATGGGTATCCCTAAGAACGAAGGATTTGAGTAACTCCATGCCCCATAATATATGCAGATTACCTCTACCACAGGGCCGAATATCGCCCCCATAATAAAAAGCAGTAGTTCACTCTTTTCTCTGTGCCAGATATAAAGTGCAATTGAACAGACCAATAGGGAAATACTCAAGAGGAGTGCATTATCTGACCATAAAAAAGCTATTAGAAAGACACAGGATATAACAACGACAGTTTCATATAAGATATTGATCTCAGTTTTCATTTTCTACCACAATATGGGAGCACATACTTAAATCTCGTTGAGTTTTCATCGCAGAAGTGAGCTCCTTTCAAAGGGCACGGAGGGACTTGAACCCCCATCTTCGGGTTCGTACCCCGATACACTGATCCATTATGCTACGTGCCCTAGAATGGATGAGGAAGGACTTGAACCTTCGACCACCGCTATATCAGAACGGCATTCTAACCAACTGAACTACTCATCCACACGCCGGATGGAGGTCCGAACATAAGTGCAGGAACCTACGGCGTGAGCGACTATGTCGCTACGCACACCGACTTAAGTCGGTCGTGTTCCCGCCCTTATCAACCCTACCCTCCCTTAATTCGACTTAAATTTTGAATTACGCAGATGGAGTCCGAACATAAAGGGCATTTCATGCCCTTATCAACCCTGGGATTTTTTATTATCTAAAAGGAAGGGGTTCGCCGGATGGAGGATTCGAACCTCCGTGTCACTGAGTGACCATCCGTTTTCGAGACGGGGGCAATAAACCAGGCTCTGCCAATCCGGCATTATACGTGGAAATCTAGATGCGTGGGGTAGGATTCGAACCTACGATGTTAGACCTGTGTCACGAGATTTCCGTGCTTTGAGTCTCGTCCCTTCGACCGCTCGGGCACCCACGCATCTCGCAATTTGGCGAGGACAAAGGTGTGTTTCGCCCCTTTGGGGCTCAAGCACACATTATCTTAAACTATTTCTCTTTGGAATAAAACCTTTTTTAAATGATTTGTCTTATTAAGTGTGGTTAAGTGAGCATAGTGAACGCACCCGCACATTTGTCGTCCGTTCGAATCGAAGACACGAGCGAATTCGATTCGCTGTGCACAAAAATCCACTGGATTTTTGATGTTCGAGGGAGCCAAAACTGCTTTGCAGTTTTGCGCTCGGCAAACTCCGACGACCGCTCGGGCACCCACGCATATGATGGGCTGTAAAGAATAAGTAGGTTACTGCAGAACGAATAAGATCATGGGGGTTATCTGCGATCCAAATTTTTCGTCGATGATAAAGTCAATGCTACACAAAACCTAATGCCCCAATACCCCGGGGGTAAAAATAAAATACTATCCAGACTTGTAGCGCTAATTTTCATCATTATATTAAAATTGGATTTCATGCAGATAAATTAAGCCGTATGGTCTTTCTGTTGATTTTGCTTGTTATCTTTACCAGTATATTACCCCACAACAAGTTTTATTCCATAGCGCATTAGATAGAACACAACCAAGGTTATAGGGACTAAGGCTACAGAATACTTAAAACCATAACCCTCTTCGCCCTTCTGTATCACACCTATCAGCATTCCCGACAAAAATGCTGTGATAATTATAATCAATGTGGCCATATTAACCAGAAATTGGGGGGTAAATCCACCCGTACTTGTTAGTATTCCCATCTCAATACCCTCCACATCAGAAACATCAAATGAGGATTTTAGTGTGGTTAATCTCTCTACAAAATGGATAGATATTGTTAGTAGAATGGGGGTACAAAAAATTATTACAAATAGGATTAATAGATTATAGGTTCTTGTAGAGGTAGAAAGTTCCTTTTTCAATGCCCTTATCTCCATAATATCTCGTGCGGATTCATCTAAGACATTAGCCAATTGTCCTCCAGATTCAATACACCCACTTAATAATCGTATGGATCTCTTCAGAGAAGGGAGATTTATTCTCTTAGTCATCTCAGATAAGGCATCGGGAAATGATGCAGTTCCTAAGGCTTTGGTAGTGGCTCGATTCAACTCCTCTCTTAGAATACCAAATTCATCTCGAGCAGCAAATTTCATGGCTTGGAATGGTGTCATCCCTGCCCTTATATTCGATGCCATCAACTGGAGAGCACTGGGCAATATTTTTTCAACAACATCGGATCTATTCATCGCAATGAAGTATGGCAAGAGATAGGCACCTGCAAGATATACTATAAAGGCAATAAATGCCAAAACGTAGAACAAAATGGAGTAACCAAAGTTTGATAGGGATAGAACAGTAAAGAAAACAAAAATTCCAAGGATTAGGGACATCCCAAGCCAAACATCTGGTTCAACATCCATGCCTGCATAAATTAAATATTGCTCTACAGTCTTCTTGTATTTTCTTGGGAATACCTTGGATGCAGTTATAAATATCCTCCTCAAGATCATGATTTTCATTTGTACTATTCACCATTACAAATTTACTACAGGTCTTCTACTTTTTATAAATTCTATTAAGATTATCTGAATCATAAAGGACATTAATATTATTAAATAAAAGATGAGGTCTAGACCCATACCAATATTTAAAAATGGGCCTATGATTATTAGTAGGGTCACTGCTATAGTAGGTATGACAACAGCAAAAAGCATATAGATCAGAACCATAACATTCAGTTCCTGGGCATAATTTCTAATTCTAGTTCTCTGCTCCAGGTTCATGTTCCTTACCAATTCCCTCAATGCATCCTCCATATCCGATCCTGCTCTTAGGGTATTTACCAACTGCCAAATAGAATTTTTAAAGTGTTCTGATGTTGTTTTCAGTGCGAGTCCCTCAAGGGCATCCTCTAGTGAAACTCCAGTATTGACCCTCCTCACCACATTTCCGATCTCCGTTGAGACCATGCCATACTCGGATCTTGCTATCTCGACAAGAGCGCCATATATAGTTGCTCCGGAGTTCACATTAAGTAATATATCCTTCAGGGCAAAGATCAAATCCTTTTCTATCTGCTCGGCCTTTTTACCTGCCAAAATGGATGGATAGAGGAGGAATAACAAAAAGAAGAGAGTATAGATAACAAATCCTACCATTAGTGCCATTGAGATAGCTCCATCGATTACTCCCCCTAACAAAAACAACAATCCAAAGATTAATAAGAACAATAATAAACCATATACCAAAGCAGATATAATGGACAATGCGATATATTCATCCACATCAATATCTTTATCTATCTCAATCAGGCTAATTCTTAATCCAGGTAAAAAACTTGCCAAAATTTTTGTAAAACCTCTTAATTTTTCAACAATAATCACACTGCGCTTCGGTATTAACATTAGAGGAATATTCATTTTACAATTCCCATTTTCGATCTGATATCATTCAATAAGCCCTCTCTATCCCTATAGTATACATCCATAACATCTCCCACATCATCAATATCTATTATCTTATTATCCAACATCCACTGTAAAACCATCTCCTTTTCCCTGAGGTCCTCCTGGATCTCTGATTTGTTCATTCCTGTATGCAACATTAGATCATCAAATATTCTGGAGCTCTCATTAATCTTGATAAATTCTTTAGTTCTGGAATTCCATCTAAACAAGTAATTTAATTCAAAGCCTGATTTCTCTGATCCGGGGACAATCTCTGCAATCTCAAAGGTCTTCCTCGTTCCTGTAGTTCTGTCTCGGTGCTGAATTACTATCAGGTGGAGGGCCTCCACCTCGGCAGCCGGAAGTTCTATGGGCGGTTCCAGAAGCCTTCTCTTTAAATTCCTGGCTGTATCTGCATGTATTGTAGAATAGACAGAATGCCCCGTATGCATTGCCTCAAATAAGACCTCTGCCTCTCTTCTTCTTCTAATTTCCCCCACAATTATCCTGTCTGGTCTCATCCTGAGGGATGTTACAATTAAATCCAGCATTGATACCTCCCCCTTCCCCTCAGGGTTTACCTCTCTTGTAGTGAGTGGAATCCAATTCCAATAAAGGTAACTAGGCAGGTTTATCTCACGGGTGTCTTCTATACTAACTATCCTGTGGGTAGGTTGTATCAGCGAACAAAGACAGTTTAATACACTGGTTTTTCCGGAGGCTGTTCCGCCCCCAATTATTACGTTAAGCTCATATTGAAAACAAAGCCATAGAAATGCAGCAATCTCCTTGGAGAGCGTATAATACTCTGGAGATACAAATTGACTAATCGTCCAGGGTCGCCTTGCAAATTTTCTGATCGTTATGGTATTTCCAAAGGAGGAAACTGGGAATAATGATGCACATACTCTGTCTCCAGTTATAAGGTGGGCATCCATTATAGGATTCAAGTTCGTTATATTCCTCCCGATTTTCCTCCCTATCTGTGCTGCATAATTATATACTGCCTTTTCATTCTCAACCATTAGATTGGTTTTCATCCAACCATATTTTTTATGATATGCCGTAAGGGGTATATGACTAGTATTAACGCAAACCTCTTCCAGCCAGTGATCATCCATGAGTAGTTCAACATTACCCAGGCCATATGCCTTATGAAGAATGATGCCTGCCAGTATATCTATATCCTCCTCTGAAACAGGTATCTCCTCCTGAAGCAGATTCTTGGCCTCAAAGAAGAACTTATCCTTTAATTTCTTCATCCTCTTTGGATCAGATATATCCTCTGATTGGATTTGAACCCTGTTCGTTAATTTATCTAGAGTAGAATCTAAGATTGCAGAGGTCCCCTCCCCAATATAAGGCAAATCAACCATATACTGAGGCATTGATTCCTCACTTGAGCGATATATGTTAATCCTAGCAGGAACCTTGTCTGCAATTATTTGATATGAATCTACAGGCTCAATCCCCATTTCTGTAGGAAATTCCCTCTCTGACTCCTCCTTCTTTATCTTGACAATTGGACTACTGAGGATATTTGCAGGATATTCCAGAGAAACCAAATCTTTCATTTCGCTAGCCCATGTCTCTATCAATTTTCCATCCAGCCCTAGAATCTTGGATAGATCGCTCACTGACATCTGCTTCTCACTTCTGACTATATCTACAAGACTATCAACAGGCGTTAAGATGACCTTGAAGATTTTCTTCTTCTCCAATATCTCCCTCTTTAATTTATCTTCTTCTCTTCGCTTTAGCAACCATTTTGTAGAAAATAGCCTTGATGTTCCAAGGAGGATATAATCTCGTTTCAAACGAGTCATGTCCTGCTTACGAAGTTCCTTAATCCACTGGTAGACTATTTTCCTCTCCAGCCCCAATTTTACTATTATCTCATCAACAGTTATACTTCCTTCAGCCGGTATTAATTCCAATAAGGAGTTGATATCCTTCTCCTCCTCTGGCGGTTTTTCAGGTGGTGGAGGGGGTTTCTCTTCTGTTGGGGGCGTAGGTTGCGGTGGCTCCTCTGGCGGTTTCTCCTCTTTTGGTGCTTCTTCCGGAGTAATTCTTTGCTCAAGGATATTCTCGATCTTCTGTTCTAATATCTGTTCTAATATCTGCTCCGGTTGTTGCAAAATCTCTTGTAGTTGATCTAACTCCTCAGGCCGTAACATATCCATTGCTGATTTCTTTGCTTCCTTCTTGGGTTCTGGTGGTGGTTCTTGTGGTGGTTGTGGTGGTTGCTGGGGGGGTTGTGGTGGTTGCTGTGGTGGTTTTGGTGGTTGTGAGGGCTGGGGGGGCTGTCGTTGTTGTCGTTGTTGTATTAGTCGTTGTAGTAGTATTTGTGTTGATTGTTGTGGGGGCTGTGGTGGTTCTTGTGGTGGTTGTCCTTGTTGTCGTTGTTGTATTAGTCGTTGTAGTAGTATTTGTGGCGGTTGCTGTGGTGGTTGTGGCGGTTGCTGTGGTGGTTGTGGCGGTTGCTGTGGCGGTTGCTGTGGCGGTTGTGGCGGTTGCTGTGGCGGTTGCTGGGGAGGTGGTTGCTGCATCTGTTCCTGTAACTTTCTTTCTACAATTTTCTTTAGTTCTTGAATCTTCTTCTCTGATTCCTGACTTGATTGATCTGATTCCTGTTCTTCTGTCATTCTATTTCACGAGCCAGATATAATCTTCCCGTGTTAGCTTATTTTTAAACCACACATAAATACTTGATGTTACTCCCACACTCTCGTTAACTTCTCCAAGAACTATGCTTGTTGTTAAATCCCCTTCCATATCCCCTGTGACATTAGCAACCATTGAACTATTTCTAATTTCACCACCTATCATATTGCTTCCAAAATACAGAGAAAGATTACAATCACAGCCCATGAGATTGAACGACCAGAATGAAGTATCATTTCTGGCAATTGAAATTGAATTAATATACTCAGTATTTGCAAATTTTGCATCTATAACTACCTCCAGGTCTCCTGGAATGGATTGATTTACTACATTCGCTAGATTTTTGTCAAAATCTATTTCTACCAGATATTTTTTTATTGCATCTGCATCTCCGCTTTTATTGTATACCCAAATCCCCTCTTTGTTATAACTTGGATATTCATATGTGAGGTCATATGGCTTTATTGTGAAGGTAGAATTCGACAAACCAGATATGCTTATGTTAGAGCCAATTTCCTGGGCATAATACCCTTCTATAAAACTTTTATACTCGCTCATGGTATTTGCGCCGTTATCTAAGGGAAAATGATCCCTGAAGGAGACTGTAATATAACCACTTGATCTTTCGATAGAAGCAGAAATTTTCAATATATCTTCAATATCTGTCTCAACATCATCAAACACGTTGTTGACTTTCTCGGCAGATAAATCCCTTTTTACCCTCTCTGTTGCGAAAAAACTGGCTAAGGCGATAATGGATATGGCAATTAAAATCGTCAATATGGTGAAGAGAAATCCCTTATTGTTCATTGTACCACATCCTTAATCTTGCTATGTAAAATTTAGAATTTGAAATGACGGACCTCCTGACAAGAGAACTCCTTATCGGTTCTTCACATTCAGTACTATGGTGGAATATCAGATCATTATTTTGATCAAAAATGTCTAAATCAAAGCACATATCATCAGGGAGTGATGACTGCATTTTTTCCACCCCTATTGGATCACCACCCACTGCCTTCTTCAGATAGCCCTGTTTTTCTGCTACAGTGAGCAAATCCAAGGACACCTGATATAGATGCTCTTCATAGGATATCTTTGGTGTAGATACCAAGTAGAGGGAAACAGTTATCATTCCCAATGCCACAATCAACGCCCACAATGAATCTATAGTAAATAAACCTGTCATTTCAATGCAATAAACCAGTTCTATTATCTTTTTCCTTTTTCACAAAGAAATACTTTACGCTAGTAATACAATTTAAGACTTAGTCTAACCAAATCTTCATCAAGGATTGCGTATCTGTCAATCCTAACATGGGATTTATTAAGACCATCTCCAAATGAGTACAACAAGATTTCGTCTGACCCTCCGATGTTATGTATAACCAGATTAAAATCCTCTTTACTCAAGCCAAGAATATCCTTCATTTCCCCATACTCTAAAGACTCAAATTTCTCTATCTTATCTTCATCCAAAACATTAGGCTTGGATGCAAATCCTATTGCAAACACTGTGCTGGAATCTATCGTATCCAATCGATCCCAATTGGTAGGATTGCCTGTAGTTTTTATTAATATATCTGTTATATCCAGCCCTTTATAATACGTAGATCTCCTATCCTCATAGTGATATATCTTTCTTGATATTTCATCCCATGTTCCAACCATGACAAATAATATGAATATGAATATACTCATTGCTATTACCAAGTCAAAATTGGAAACCTGACCCTTTTTATACATTTTCAAGATATATTGTACCGTTTACGTTACTTATCCTAATCCTGCCCGGATTCAGATTCAATCCATTTTGTGCTCCGTATATGTCACTGGTTAAGGTCTTATAGGAGGGATTCCTCTCCCCCATCACAGTGTAATCTACTAGAACTGCCCCAGGGAATACTCTTATGTTGTAAATCTTTCCACCGTGGAGGGTCTTAGGTAGTGTTATATACTTTACAGCGCCGTTTCCAGCCAGATATTGATTATTAATTTCTCGTGCCAGTTTCTCAGCTATATGCTTTGCATTCAAGACTCTTATGGTATCTTCAGTTTTTTTATATTGAGATTCGGCAAAATTCAATATAAAAACAAAGAGGATCATGGCGATTATTATTGATATTATTAAATCCACTGAAATCTGTCCCTTCCTGTCCATTCTATATGCAGCAGCAATCTGTGTAGCCTTCATTTTCCATGCAATAGGTACTCCCAGTAGGCATGTTATACCACCCAACTGAACAATTATTTTCACAGTTCCAGCTACTGTAGTTTCCAGTAATGCACGCATTCATGCAACTTATGTAACAACAACAGGTATCAGTTACTGGCTCATATATAGTACAGTATTGTTCACTTCCATATGGATGGAAGCTTTCATTATAGAGATAGCATTGACTCTGATTTTCTCTACATAATCCGCTGTAGAACTTACTGTATTCGCACCAACCACCACAATCCTCCGTAGTTACATTAACTACCACTGTGGCATTAGTAGATGCCTCACTGCTTACAGTTATTGTTCCACTATATACCCCAGAATCAGTATCTTCTGGAACCTCCAGGATAGCATCCCTGTACACACAGGTTGTAGGGGATAAATCACCCAATTTCTTCCCTTCCGGGAATAGTATCCAATCGGCTGCATCAGTAGTTGTTATCGTGACACCATACAGCATAGTGTCACCTGTATTGCATATCGAGAATACCTTGCTTTCTTCCCAACCACTCCCTAAGGTTGTGTTCCATATGTCAGGGGACATTGTCAGGATTTCCCTCCTTCTTACCCAGATAGATAAATCCACATACAGAATATCTATACCTGAACTGTTTATCATAATCTGTCCATAGTAGTAGCCCTTTGGAAGAAAAAAGGGGGGATAAACACCAACCGTTACTATTTCAGTGCTAAAGGCCGCGATATTTAAAATACCTGGATCTATGGTGACCCAGCCTTTTATCTCGGATCCAATAACAGACAGTGTTACATCTGTTGCATTATCCCCTAGATTTGTAATCTCTATCACCTTGATGTGGGGCGGAAGTAACGAATACGTGTAACAGTCGACAATCTCTATATATGTTCCGTTACCCCCCTCAGTAGCACTGGTTCCAGAAGAACTTCCAGGTGAACCTCCAAGGGATATGAAACTTCCTGAGATATTTAACTCACATCCCACCAGTTTTATCCTTCCTCCAGCGCCGCCGCCTCCACCGCCTCCACTGCCCCCTCCACCACCTCCATCTCCTCCTCGGACATCTATTGTACCGGTAAAATTAAGTCTTGGTGTGGCAATGAATACGCCTCCTCCAGCGCCGGCGCCTCCACCACCTCCATCAGAGCCCCCACTAACTAATCCATTATCTCCATTCTGACCATCACAAGTTATGCTCCCTTCTATAGTAATGGAATAGGTTGCGACGATCTCCAAAGCAGCTCCTCCGTCGCCTCCTTTACCCCCTCCCGCAACCTTAAAACAGGAAGCTGATCCTCCACCAGCACCAGAACCCATCCTGGTCTCGTATGAATCACTGGAACCGTATGATGAGCCACCAGAACCGGGGATTCCATCATTACCTTTGTTATTCCCTCCGTCTCCCCCAGTTGCTCCATAGCCCCCGCCGCCGCCGCCAGCCCCCTCTACCTTATTACCTGAGGAGTATCCTCCTTCACCAGCACCCAATCTATCCATCCTGTCCTTTGCCGGACCCCCATAGGTGTCCTCACCATCCTCTCCTGGGTTATCACCACAAATAGTAGATCCCTGACCCCCTCTGTATCCTCTACCAGAGCCAATTATCTGGGATGTGGAATCTATGTATACCTCCCTAGCATTAATCCTCAATCTACCCCCGCCCCCTGCACCATGATCCGCTATGTACAAGATTGCCCCATTCGTCAGATTTACCACATCATAATTCTTGGTCCCGGACAGGGTAACTGATCCCCCATCCATGATAAGATTTACAGCACACACTGAGTTGGATAGAAGTAAAAATAGAAATCCTATTAGACGTATCTTTGTTTTTTTTGGCAATTTAATCATTTTAGTCAACATATATTGCAAAATTTAGGGAGCTCGGATTTACATTAAGTTTTGGATCACCAATTAAAACACAGTTCCTTCTGCTCTGTAGATTAATCCAATAACTGCCGGAATATGTAGGGACCTCACCAACAAAACAGGTGTCGGCACACTCATGTTTTTCCTGGATTTCATCCCCTATGTACAACTTCATAAATATACAGTTGCCAGAGAGTTTTATTTCTACCACATCCTCTGGCATGGTTACATATAGTTTTGTTTTGGCATTTTCCCCCTGTGAGTGTACAAGGTTGGCTGCATTAACTATATCCTTCAGAGTAGATCTGGCTTGAACAGATTTTATAGCCTCTTTAGATGAACTATAGCTTTTTTGACCCATCGCAAAAAGAATTATAAAAACAACCAATACTATGGATAGTACGACTAGAAATTCAACAGTGGTTTGACCGTTCTTTCTTAGCATCTTGGACATCCTAATAAAAACTAAGTCGTTTCAACTTAAAAACTTTATTGCATGCTGAGACAATTGACCCAAGGTTTTATAAACTCACAAAAACGTAAAGTATTTAAAGGAAGAGGTTAAATTCTTTAATAAAATTCTAGAGGTGAGAAACATGAAGGGCAAAGGACAAGCATCTGTTGAGTATCTAGTTATACTTGCAGTGGTATTAATAATAGCCTTGGTAGTAGTCGCCGCTTTAGGTGGATTTATTGACATTGGAAGACAGGCAGGGCCACAGGCAAGCAGAACCTACTGGAGGACTGCAGAGATAGGGCTCTTGGACTGGGTTATGAGTTCAACTGCAAATAGTAGTAGCGTAGTAGTTAAGAACAACCTAGACTACAGAATTAATGTTAGTCAAATAAACATAGGCGGTTCGGATGCATCCAATCTTACAGCATTTCAGCTTGCGCCTGGAGAGACAGAAACAGTGTCAAGTCAGGACTGGGGAGTATGCACTGCCTCAGGGACTTCCTTTAGTGCAGAGGTAATAATCAGCTACGACAATCTTGAATACGATATAACAGGCAAGAGCTTTACTGGTGCGTCAGATATAGAAGGATCATGTGTATAAGAAATCTCCTTCTTTTTTTATTCTTTTCCTTTTTATTTTTTATTCCGTAATTACAATTAATTTCGTTTTTTAAGGCTGTATTCAAATTTAATAACTGTATATCCTACCTGTAACAGTCAGAGTCTTATCTAATCTATTTAATAGGGATATAGAATGGACGAAATTCAAGTTGATAGAGTTCCTACCGGAATCCCTGGTCTGGATGAGATGATCCGGGGAGGTCTGGAAAGGAACAGTAATGTCTTAGTTGCTGGCACATGTGGTACCGGGAAAACTACTTTCTGTATGCAATACATCTATAATGGGGCAGTTCAATTTAACGAACCGGGTGTTTATGTCAGCTTTGAAGAAACAACGGGAAAATTAAAAAAGCATATGCTTCAATATGGTTGGGATCTACAGAGATTGGAAGATGAGGGAAAGGTCAGGATTTTGAGGATAGCGCCAAAAGAGGTGATGCATATTATAAAGGAGGAGTATGGTGAGATTCTAAACGCAATAAATGATATCCAGGCTAAGAGGGTAGTTATAGACTCTGTTAGCAGTATTGAGATAATGATCGATAATGAATTTGACAGAAAAGAAAATGCAATAAAACTCTGCGAGTGGTTAACAAGTCATAACTGCACATCCTTTATTGTCTCAGAATCTGAACAGGCTACAACTCAATATACCAGGCATGGTATTATGGAGTTTGTAGTGGATGGTATAATAATTCTCTATAATGTACGAAAGGAAAACACACGAGTGAACGCATTGGAAATTCTTAAGATGAGGGGGACAAAACACTATAAATCCCTGGTTCCATTTGACTTTGATAGAGGGATAATTGTCTTCCCTCAGGAGCAGGTATTTACACCCCAAGTTGGCGTAACATAACCTCTCTCTCTAATTTATAATGGTTTCGGCCTAATTAAAAACCTGTGATTCTTGATTATATCTTATCCTGTTACAATAATTTAATGATGGAAAAGAATAACGCCGTATTGGTCCTGCAGGACGGGACTGTAGTTAGAGGCAGAGGCTTCGGTGCAAAGGCCCAGGCAGAAGGCGAAGTGGTCTTTAATACATCTATGGGGGGTTATCAGGAGGCATTGACCGATCCTTCTTACAAATACCAGATCTTGATGATGACCTACCCCTTGGTCGGGAACTATGGGGTGAACGATGAGGGCTTTGAGTCGGATAAAATACAGGCAGAGGGTCTCATCGTGAGGGAATTGGCTGAGAAACCAAGTCACAGCAAATTGAAAAATACGTTGGACGAGTTTCTTAAGGAATACCAAACCCCTGGAATTCAGGGAGTTGACACGAGGTTTTTAACGAGAAAGATTCGAATTCACGGGGTGATGAACGGGATCCTGAAGTATCCATACGAAGAGAGGGAGATGGAGGATTTGAAAGAAAGGGCAAAAAAGCTGGGGAATATCTCTGACCTCGATCTCGTGGATCTGGTGTCGGTAAAGAAACCAAAGAAACACAATGTTAGCGGCAAGAAAACCGTCGTTCTGGTGGACTGCGGGGTAAAGAAGAGCATCATCAATTGTTTGTTGGATCGGAAGATCAATGTAATCCAGGTCCCTGCTAGAACGGCTGCAGATAGAATCTTGGAATATGAACCCGACGGTATTTTAATCTCCAGTGGTCCCGGGGATCCCGAGAGGGCGGACTATGTAATTGAAACCGTAAGAAAATTAATCTCCGAAGAAATTCCGATCTTTGGTATCTGCCTGGGACTTCAGATCATGGCTTTAGCCTCTGGGGCGAGAACATACAAACTGAAATTTGGTCACAGGGGCAGTAATCATCCCGTTAAGGATTTAAAGACAGGAAAGGTTTATATCACATCCCAGAATCATGGATTTGCGGTTGATGCGAATTCCATACCCGAAGATATTGAGATTTCACACATAAGCCTGAACGATCAGAGCGTTGAGGGAATTCGCCATAAAGAACTCCCCATCAGGGCTGTTCAATATCATCCAGAGGCGCACCCGGGACCCTGGTACAACTACTATTTATTTGATGAATTTATTGAGATAATGGAATGAAGGTTGGAATCCTGAGTCTGCAGGGCGATGTATCGGAGCATATCTGGATGACTGAAAGAGCAATGCAGGATCTCAAGCTTGAAGGGGAGGTTATTGAGGTTAAGGGTAAGAAAGAGATTAAGGACATCAATGCATTGATAATCCCTGGAGGAGAGAGCACAACAATCGGGAAGTTGTTGAGGGAGGGGGAGATTGGTGGGGAAATAAAGAGATTGGCAGATAGAGGGGCTCCGATCATGGGAACATGTGCTGGTTTGATATTGCTAGGGGAGGGTAATAGGAATTCGCTGGGGTTGATGAACATAAAGATTAGGAGAAATGCATTCGGCAGACAGAGAGAAAGCTTTGAAGCAGATCTGAGAATTCCAAGAATAGGAGAGAGATTATATCACGCTGTTTTTATCAGAGCCCCCGTAATTAAAGAGGTAGGTGATGATGTTGAGATTCTGGCGGAATATGATGGAGAGACGGTAATGGCTCAACAGGATAAATTAATTGCGGTAGCATTCCATCCAGAATTAACCCCTGATTTGAGGATACATAAATATTTTCTGGAATTATTGAAAAAATGATAGCAGTAATAGACTATGGCATGGGCAATATCTTCAGTATCAGAAACGCACTGGAAAAGGTAGGAGCAGAGGTCAAAATAATAACTCAGCCCAAAGAACTTGATAATGCCGATGGGATAATTATTCCAGGGGTTGGCTCCTTTGGAAATGCCATGGAACAGCTCTTACCCTGTGAGGAAAAAATTACAAGTGCTATTGAAGATGGAATTCCGTTCCTTGGAATCTGTCTGGGGATACAAATTCTCTTTGAGAGAAGTCAGGAAAGCCCAGAGAGTGGCTTCGGAATAATCAAAGGGGAGGTTATAAGGCTTCCTGATAACGTTTTAGTCCCCCAGATGGGCTGGAATGAACTGAATATAAAAAAAGCTGCTGGGATACTGGAGGGAATAGAAAATGGTGACTTCTTTTATTTTGTGCATTCCTATCATTGCGTTCCCGAGGATAAAAACGGGGTCATAGCAACCACGGAATATGGCACAGAGGTTGTTGCAGTAATAAACCAAGATAATATATATGCAGTTCAGTTCCATCCCGAAAAATCCGGTGAGAAAGGCTTATTGCTATTAAAAAATTTTCTGATGAACATAAAATGTTAGCAAAGAGAATCATCCCCTGTCTTGATTGTGATCTGGGAGTTCCAGGTGGCAGGGTGGTAAAGGGAATCGAATTTAAGCAAATTCGGTATGCTGGCATTCCATGGGAGCTGGCCGAGAAATATTATCTAGATGGCGCGGATGAGATCGTGTTTTTGGACATTACAGCATCCGGTGATAGAAGGGAGACTATGGTTAATGTCATAAAAAAGACATCAAAAAACGTTTTCATACCTCTCACAGTGGGAGGTGGAATTAAGAGCATAGAGGATGCAAGAACTGTTTTTAATTCCGGAGCAGATAAAGTAACCATAAATACTGCTGCAATAAAAAATCCCGAACTGATGAATCAGATAGCGAATAGGTATGGAAGTCAGGCATGTGTAGTAGCAATAGATGCCAAGAGAAGATATGAACCAGATGAAGGGAGAGAAATTGTCAAAACTCCAGATGGAGATTGCTGGTTTGAGTGTTCCATCTATGGCGGTAGAAAGTTTACGGGAATTGATGCCATAGCCTGGGCTAAAGAGGCAGAAGAAAGAGGAGCAGGAGATATATTGCTGACATCAATGGATCGGGACGGTACATATGATGGGTTCGATATCGAATTGACCAAAGCTATATCTGAAAGAGTAAAAATTCCCGTAATAGCCTCAGGGGGCTGTGGTAATCCAAGCCACATTTTAGAGGTGTTCCAGAAAACAAAGGCTCAAGCGGCATTGGCTGCAAGCATCTTTCACTATGGTGAGTATAAAATCGGGGATGTTAAGGGGTATTTAAAGGAAAGGGGAATTCATGTGAGGTTATAGGCTGCCTTTATTTTTTCGGCGGCATTGGTCTCGCCAGTTTTTCCCTGCCTATCTCGTCAATTACCTTTAGTAATAGTTCTCTGGGAGAATTCTTTCTGAGACTCTTGGCAGAGAGGATATAAAGTTTTTTTATCTCGCTTATATGGCCCCTCTCAGTCTGTAGAACATGGAAATAGTGATCCAATTCCTCTAGGCTTCTGAAACCGTATGTTACTATGTGGGTTACATCCCCCTCTGGAACCCTGTAGAAGTCAATGATGTGGGGACCTTTTACCCTTTCATCTATGGCCTCTTCCTTCAGCATTTTTCTTGATTCTGGTGTGAACTTAAACAAGCCCACTGCCAGTACACCGATACCCAATTTTTCATAATCTAAAATAGTTGAGTAACCCTTTATAATCCGTTCTGATTCAAGTTTCCTTCTGATCTTTCCCACGGCCTGTGATGTTATATTTAAACTCCTTGCGATATCGGCATCCTGGACCCTACCATTTTCAATGAGGAGTCTGAGAACTCTCTTTTCGTTCCTTGTTAGTTTCATTATGTAAATAATTTATGGAATCAAGTTTAAAAAATAAACTGATGTTTTTTAAGCTGGAGATTCAATATCCTTTAATGAAAATGGTGGAAGAACTAAATCCTTTTAAGATTACCCAACAACAGTTGGATACCGTAGCCAAGAAGTTGAAACTCGATACAGAAACGCATATGATTTTGAGGGAACCGATGAGGGTTCTTGAGGTGTCTATTCCAGTCTTGATGGATGATGGATCTACCAGGGTTTTCAGGGGTTTTAGAGTTCAATATAATGATGCAAGGGGTCCGACAAAAGGTGGTATAAGATTCCATCCAGAAGAAACCATAGATACAGTAAAGGCCTTAGCGGCCTGGATGACATGGAAGTGTGCAGTTGTCGACATACCCTATGGAGGGGCAAAGGGGGGTGTTATCTGCAATACAAAGAAGATGTCCATGGGAGAGAAGGAGAGATTATGCAGGGCTTATATACGAGCAATTTCTCAGATTATAGGACCTGAGAAGGACATTCCTGCGCCAGATGTCTATACTACTCCCCAGATGATGGCGTGGATGATGGATGAATTTTCCAGGATTTCACAATTTAATGTTCTCGGCATCATTACAGGAAAACCTGTGGAGATTGGTGGCTCTTTAGGAAGGGAGGATGCTACAGCGAGGGGCGTCGTTTTCACCATAAGAGAGGCTGCAAAGCATCTTGGGATTGATGCTAAAAAGGCAACTGTTGCTATTCAGGGTTATGGAAATGCCGGGATATATTCCCATATGCTTATGGAAGAGCTGGGATCCAAGGTAGTTGCGATCTCTGATTCGAAGGGAGGCATTTATAGTGATGAAGGAATTGACTGTAAATGTGCGATGGAACACAAGAAGATAAAAGGGTGCGTTCTGGGTGCCAAGGAAAAAGCCAAAGAAATTACCAATGAGGAATTACTTGAGTTGAATGTTGATATATTGATCCCAGCAGCCTTAGAGAATGTAATTACGGCTAAAAACGCAAAAAATATCAAGGCAAAAATTGTTGCAGAGGCAGCGAACGGTCCGACGACGCCAGAAGCTGATGAGATTCTCTACAAGAAGGGCGTATTTGTGATTCCAGATTTCCTGTGCAATGCGGGTGGAGTCACAGTAAGCTATTTTGAATGGGCTCAAAATATTAGTGGGTACTACTGGACGATAGATGAGGTTTACGACAGGCTTGATAAAACGATGACTAAGGCATTCTGGGATGTCGTGAAGATGTCTGAGGAACACAAAGTTAACATGAGGGTAGCGGCATACATGATAGCAGTTCGTCGAGTTGCCAACGCTATGAAGATAAGGGGCTGGGTCTAATGAATTTCAATGCAAAAAAATTCATTGAGGAAAAATCGAAAGAACTGAGGGATGCAATCGGCGACAAGAAAGCAATCTGCGCGACCTCAGGAGGGGTTGACAGTATGACATGCGCCCTTTTAGCTTATAGAGTTATCGATGATCAACTCACAACGTTATTCATTGACGATGGTTTGATGCGAGAGAATGAACCAGAGACGGTTACAGGATGGTTAAAGGACAATAAAATTAATGTAAAACTGATGGACGTCGCAAATGATTTCTTTGCAGCTTTGAAGGGGATCGATGATCCAGAGGAAAAGAGAAAGGCATTCAGGGACACATTTTATAAGTCTTTAGGAAGAGCAGTTAAAGAGAGTGGAGCAAGTTTTATGATTCAGGGAACAATTGCCGCAGATATAGTGGAAACAAAAGGCGGAATTAAAACACAGCACAATATTCTGGAGCAGATCGGGATCGACCCAGAAAAATATGGTCTCAGGATTCTGGAGCCCTTGAGAGAAATTTACAAGCCACAGGTGAGGGAGGTAGCTAAGGAACTTGGACTTCCCGAGGAGTATCATCAGAGGATGCCCTTCCCGGGACCCGGATTAGCTACGAGGGTTGTCGGTGAGGTAACTCCGGAAAGGGTCGCAATTTTAAGAAAGGCAACAGAGATAGTTGAGGAGGAAATTCTAAAGGAATTAAAACCCTTTCAGGCGTTTGCAGTATTGTTAAATGACAGAGCAACTGGCGTAGTGGGAGGGGAGAGGGCCTTTGGGAACATAATAGTTGTCAGATCCGTGGAAAGCAAGGATGCTATGACAGCCACGGTGACAGAAATACCCCTGAAGACACTACAGAGAATTCAGGAGAGAATCTGTGAAGAAATCCCTGAAGTTACAAAGGTTTTATACGATATTACGCCGAAGCCGCCAAGCACCATAGAATACGTCTAATTTTTTTAATTCTTTTTAATTTTTTTACTTAAGAAGTTAAATCTTTTACTATAGGGAAGTCTATTTGGTGATTTTATGACAACGTTAGATAAACTCAAGGAGAATGTTCTTGAAACCGTTAAGAAGAAGGATGTGAAGTTCATTAAGTTACAGTTTACGGACATGTTTGGCATTGTTAAAAGCGTTACGATCCCCGTTGAACAACTTGAGGAGTCCTTGGATAAAGGCACGTGGTTTGATGGATCCTCAATTGAAGGATTTGCAAGAATTTGCGAGAGTGATATGTATCTAATGCCGGATCCCTCCACCTTCGCGATATTACCCTGGAGGCCAATGGAGAAACCAGAGGCAAGAATTATTGCCGATATCTATAACTCTGACGGGAAGCCATTTGAGGGGGATCCAAGATATATATTAAAAAGGGCAATTCAGGAGGCAAAAAAGGAAGATTTCATCTATAATGTTGGACCGGAACTGGAGTTCTTCCTCTTTAAGGCAAATGAATCCAAGATTGTGGCGGTGCCCCACGACGTTGCGGGCTACTTTGATTTTTCACCGAGAGATCTGGCTTCTGATGTTAGAAGGGATGTGATTTTCGCCCTTGAGGCAATGGGAATGCAGGTAGAGATGAGTCATCACGAAGTAGCGCCAGGACAGCACGAAATTGATTTCAGATATGGCGAGGCTTTAAAGACTGCTGACAATACAGTCACCTTTAAATACACGGTAAAAGCTATTGCTAATGCTCATGATCTTTATGCAACCTTTATGCCCAAACCAATATTTGGCGTTAATGGCTCGGGGATGCATGTACATCAATCACTTTTTAATAAAGGGGGGGAGAATGTGTTCTTTGACCCGAAGGATAGATATAATCTATCTAAAGTTGCGTATTCGTTCATTGCGGGTCAGTTAGAGCATGTTAAGGCTATGTCGGTGGTGCTTTCACCAACCGTAAATTCCTACAAGAGACTAGTCCCGGGATACGAAGCCCCGGTCTATATCTGCTGGGGACAGAGAAACAGGTCTGCGTTGATAAGAGTTCCCCGTTATTCCGTAGGCAGGGAACAATCCGCAAGGGCGGAACTGCGGTGTCCTGATCCGAGTTGTAACCCATACCTGGCATTTGCTGTAATGCTCAGAGCGGGTTTAAATGGAATCAAGAAAAAATTGAAGCCGCCGGAACCGGTAGAGGAGGACGTTTATGGTTTTGATGATGCTAAATTAGTTAGCTTGAATATAGACACACTACCCGCATCGCTCTATGAGGCCATCGGGGAGTTTGAAAAAGATAAACTAATGAAAGATGCTCTAGGAAAGCATACCTACGAACGATATTTAGAGGCAAAGAGGGCAGAATGGGATGAATACCAGATACAAGTGACTAAGTGGGAATTAGACCGTTATTTAGAGATACTCTGATGAGGATTTACCACCCATCCTCACCAATCAATGGGACAAAA
>Ga0209636_10000282_pt1 | contig 46241 bp, 35 predicted proteins | sample DeeMarSWOR152_54_FD_187464 | JGI IMG/M metagenome (GOLD analysis project Ga0209636, IMG submission 187464) | Marine sediment microbial communities from White Oak River estuary, North Carolina - WOR-1-52-54 (SPAdes) (version 2) | ecosystem: Environmental > Aquatic > Marine > Intertidal zone >...
GGATATGGTGGGAGAGAACCAGGATTTATGCAAATCTCCTTTACTGCTGGAGAGAACACCTGATGCTACACCTTCATTTGTTAATGATTTAGCAGAGATAATCCTAGAAGAGTTAACCCACGAGATCGGGAACTTTTCAGATACGGTAAAATATGCCTCCTTCAAGCATGCAGTAACCCCCTTTTCTGGTGGAAGTGATCACTACATATTATCAGATCCCTCTGTGGGGATTCCCTGTCCTATGATCATACACTGGCCAGACATATTTTACCACTCATCTCTGGATACTCCCGATAAGATGGACCCTGAAGAATTGAAACGGGTAGGGAAACTAACTGCAGTATACGCCTACTTCATTGCTGCAGCAGGGAAAAAAGAAGCACAATGGTTATCGTTAATGATCTGTGAAAAAGGTAAGGAACGAATAGCAAAGAAAGTGAGAGAAATCCTAACAAATGGAACCGAAAAAGGAGAAAGTCAGACCAAAGGTAAGAAAATTAACTTTCATGATCTTTTGGACCATCTTTTAACCAGGGAACTCCTCACTCTTCGCTCTGTGAAAAAGCTGGCAGATATTGATACAGAACCTCTGGAAAAAGAACTTGTACAATTTGTGGCCATAGAAAAAGAGAAAATTCCAGCAGTTACAAAGGAAGAAGAAAAAGAAGAATGCACCTGGATTCCCAAGAGAATATATCGCGGTCCCATCTCCATGAGGAAAATTCTGCTTGAACTGCCCTTTGAGGAAAGAAAAGCTTACGAGAAAAAACAAGATGAGTATGAAGACAGCAGAGTTCTAGGAAACCTGGCAGTATACTGGGTTGATGGGAAGAGGACACTTTCAGAGATTAATATACTGATTAAAAACGAAATTGGAAGAAGTTCTCTGGAGTACCTTAAGTGGCAATTCGAATTTCTGGAAAAGCATAACCTGGTAACCCTTAAAAAGTGATCACATGCACAGAATTATTTTGGCTTCAGGGGCGGAGCATCTGACCCAATCGTTAGAGAAGAAAGGGTACACCATCTACACATCAGGATTGAACTACGATGGAAGACGATTTTTCTACAATGGAGATTTATATACCCGAATACAGGAGGTTGAAGACCTCCAGAATGAAAAGGTGTGTATCATCCAGTCTGGGAATTACTCTGGAGAACTGGAAAAGGAGAAATTCACCACCCAAGATCGCATTTTTGAAACGCTGCAGATTCTCCAGTTGCTGCACAACCCTGAATCAGTAAAAGAGGTAGGGCACAAACAGTATGAGTACACTAGTTTGGAAAAGCCACAGGAAATCCTTTTGGTACTGACGTGCATGCCTTCAGGGAAACAGGACCATGCAGTAAGAAATGGTGAATGCAATTCAGCTTTGACAGCTTTAGAATTATTTCTTAACTACTGCTCAGCAATTGCTGTTGTAGATGCCCATCCCTGGGATGTGGGGTGGTTTAGTAATCTAAAAAACCAGGGAAAAATTATTGACTTATCCATGGTTCCGTTCTTGCTGGAGGAAATTGCAGTGAGGTTTCCAGATTCCCAATTATTAGCTCCAGATGAGGGGGCCCAGGCCCGATTGGGGTTAGATGGATTTGGCAAGAAAAGGACCAGTTCAGTAGATTCTGAAGTTCTAGGGGACATCCCTGTTGAGGGTGAGAACCTGGTATTTGTAGATGATCTCATATTGACAGGCGGAACATTACTGAGAACGAGAGAGCACATCCTAAAGAAAGGAGCCAACCGATTTGCTTTTGCTGCCACACATGCTCTTCCCCTGATGAGTGGAGAAGATAATTTGCGAAGACTTGTGGACACCTTAGGAGACGATCTTTTAGTAACCAATACTGTTCCTTCTAAAACCTTTGTTGAAGATCATCCAGAATTAACCATAGACTGTGTACCATTAATTGATGGATTTTTGAGAACATACAGTTAAAAAGAGCAAAGAAGAGAACCACAGGAAAAAAATCTTGTGGTGTCATTCAGCGTGCTGCATTAAGTATTTCTTCGTAGACTCCTTTTTGAAGAGAGGGACTTCTTTCTGGATTAAACACTAGAAAGAGTAAAATCCAAGAAAAAAAAGAAAAAAGAAACTTTCTGCAGTGTCATCTCGCTTGAGCTGAAACCCTTTAATAATACATGGTAGCGAGGCCGCCAGTGGAAGCCACACAGGTGGAATCCATGTAGTCCTCAATTCTGGGGTCCATTTTTCTCACCTCCTTTTGTTTTTGTTCTATCTCACTTCACTCCCTGTAGACAACGGTATCTACGGTCAAGATGGCCACAAACGGCATTGGAGACTCACTGGTTGCAATACCTCCCATCTGTAAACTTTCGGGAGCATTATTCAGGTGAGCTTCGTTCAGCAATTCGCAGCACAGTAGTCGCCGTTACTATCGCTAGTATCTACTACCTATAGTGGTACATAGTATATAAAGCTTTCTATCAACAATTGTCGAAGCACATTCGTATCATATGAACGGGTAGAGACTTCAATCAGAAACCAAAAAAATAAAGTCAAAAAAATAAAAAGAATATCAGAGAGTATCAGTCAGGTTGAAACTGATTACCTTCAGACCATAGGAACAAATGGACCACCGCCAGTGGAAGCAACACAGGTGGAGTCCTGGTAGTCCTCTATTCTTGGTTCCATTTTTCTTCACCTCCTAGCTTTTGAGTTGCCTTATTTCTTTTTAAGCGACAACAACTGCACAAAATGCTTACAGGCATCCTCTCGGAAAGCCGTGTTTTACCTCCTGACTGAGAGGTGATCTTCATTCATGATTTTAGTACAACTGCTGTCACTGTTTTGGTAGATACTACCCTTCATAGGAGGTATCTTAAGTAACTTCTGTGTTCAATAGATGTCACTTTTGGGGAATGCAGCACATCTTTTTGCAGTAATCCTTTTCATGACTGCCAAGAGGCAGCACCGTGGTATCACGTTAAAGAAATGGAACAGTAAACTCATACCCTCTTATGTAATAAAAAGATATCCTTTATTAATTCTAATATAAAACTTATATTAGAGTGATATTTAAAAAAATAAAATAATATTCAAAAAAAAAGAAAAAAAGATTCAAATTCCTTAGGTGTGTGGCCAAAACCTCACATCTCTAGTCCTTCATGTCAAGGCCAATACCGCCACTGGAAGCCACACAGGTAGAATCCTGGTAATCTTCTACTGCTGGTGCCATTTTCTCACCTCCTCTAATTTTGTGTTAGCTCAACTTTTTTTACAGACAGCAGCAGCTACACAGCCTAGAGAGGTTCCTGAACATGTGTATCATTCGCTGAGTGACCAATTCACAGATATAGTTCAGGTCTTCGTTCAGATTGCAGTACAGCTGCTGCCACTGTTTCTGGTAGTTACTACTACTGTTGGTAGTACCATAAATAACTTTCGTATTCAAAAAATGTCACTTTTAGGGAATGAATGCAAAAGGTTGCAGTATTATGTGAGATCTGGAATGTCGCTGTGGGTTCATTTTGAATTAAATTGAAGAAAACAGTGTGCTTTGCAGTGGTAGAACCAAACTGTCTACAATTGATGATTGTTATTTGCTACCTTTGAGACTGTCAAATTGGTTGGTAGTTCTTTTAATTTTGTTACACGTGTAACAAATATAAGGAAAAACCCTCGATTGAGAATCCCTATAAAGCCAAAATATATAATGTGCCAAAAGAAACCTGTGTGAAATGATAATAGAAGAATATGAAGCAAAGACTGTAATAAGAACCAGTACACCCGGGTTATTTTCATGGTCTGAAGTGTATTTGAACCCCTACCAGGGATGCTCCCACGACTGCACGTACTGCGACGGTAAATCAGAAGGATACTACATGCATGAAGATTTTGCTGAACGTATCCGTGTGAAGGTTAATGCACCTCACCTACTGGAGCAGTATCTGAGAAAGAAAGGATTCATCCCTTTTCGTCGTGAAAAAACGTCTACCCTCGTTGATTTTATCCCATCTCTAAAGAAAGAAGCCCAGTTAACCCAGCCAGGGAAGTTCATTTTGTTCATTGGCGGCGGTGTGTGCGATGTGTATCAACCTGCTGAAGCCCAGGTAAAAATGACGCGAAAATTGCTCCAGATCGCGTATGACTATCAATTTCCAGTGTCAATTCTCACCAAGAACAGGTTAGTTTTAAGAGATTTAGATCTCTTGAAGAAAATTAGTGAAGATAGTCATGCGTGCTGCAGTTTCACCATTACTTTAGCAGATGAAAAAATACAATCAATTTTTGAGCCAAAAGCCAGTACAACTCAAGAACGGTTTGAAGCAATCAAAACACTGAGAAAGGAGGGCATCCACTCTGGCGTGTATTTTTACCCCGTTTTGCCCTTTATTGGCGATACAAACAAGAATATGCAGTCAATATATGAGAAAGTACAAAAAGCGGGAGCAGAATTCGTGTACTGCTGGGGACTAACCTTGAAGCCAGGTCGCAACAAAGAGGAGTTCTTACAGACAGTAAAAAGGTATTTTCCCTCACTTCTTTCAAAATACCAGAAATTGTATGGTAACAACAACAAATATGGGAATGTAGATTCAAATCAATTCAAAAAAATGGGGTTAGTATATCCTGAGGTCAAAGGCCATAAATTAGGGTACGAGTACGGGTTACCGTACACTGCTGAACGATATATCCCGGAAGGGCGTATCACAATGAATCTGCAGGTCTCAGAAGTTCTCATAAAAATCGCCTACATCAAAGGGTGCCTCCTCCAGCATTCACAGTCAGACGTTCGTCCATTGTATCAGGCATCCAGGTTTTTAGAAAGTTACCAAAAAGATATTTCTGAATTAACCCCAAAAGAACGTGAAACACTCCCCATTACAAAGGAGGTATACCCATACGTACTGGAGATTATCAATGAAAAAAAGAGTAGTTACCTTGAAAAGCTGGAGGAAAAGGCTTACAAAGCTGTTTCTGATCAGTTGGTTATGAAATAATCTGGGTCCTACAGTATCTATTACTTCAATTACTTCACTTCATTGGTATTCTCTTGTATCTCGCTCCTCCTGATTGCTTGTTCGTCAAATTGCTCGGGTTGCCAAGAACGATAGTGTCAGGACTTTTGAATTTTTTCAAATAGTGCACAGTTTTGAAGAGCAATTTAAAGGATAACGAAATGTTACACGTGTAGCAAAAGTGAGAAAAGCGCCAAAAGAGTTAAAGCCTCAAATAATCGAAATGTTTAAAAATAACTGGAATAAACATAAGCAGTACTAAAGGTTTAAGTACGAAAAGTAAAGGGATTATCATGATCGTAACAGTAGGCGGAAAGCTCGATATGTCTAAAAAATCCATCATACTCGGGAAGTTAAAGGAAAGACTCCCAAATGAAACACAGATAGCAATCATCCCTACTGCAAGTGAGAATCCTGGCATTACTGGCAAAGAATATGAGGATGGGTTACGGCTCTTCGGGTTTGACAATATTTCTGTTCTCCCCATAGTGAAACGTGAGGATGCTTACGTGGAATCTCATCTAAAGACTATTGAGGAGGCAGACATGGTGGTGCTCACAGGAGGGGACCAACTCAGGTTGACATCCCTTTTGGGAGGTACTTCTATTCCTGAAATGATCAAAAAGACAGCAGAAAAGGGTGTTGTCATGGGAGTCTCTGCAGGTGCCACTGTGCTGTCCAATCCCATGATTTACGATGGGAAGGGTAAGCGCGGCTTTCTCAAAGGCGAAGTAGAGCTCACCTGTGGGTTCGGACTTTTAGAGAATATTGCCATTGACAGTCATTTCATAAAGAGAGGACGGATACCCCGGCTGATCTATGTGGTTGTTTCCAATCCGACAGTGCTTGGAGTGGGGTTAGGGGAGAACACTGCCATGTTTGTGGAGAACACTACTGCTGAGGTGTGGGGCGCCTATTCGGTGATCATTGTAGATGGGTTTAACATTAAGGATACGAACATTGCCACTGTAAAGAAGAGAAAGCCCATTTCCGCCACAAATATTCACATACATGTGTTGGCGCACGGTTCTGTTGTAGATTTAGAGAAGAGAGAAATAATAACGTTAGGGTGAATAGAATGCGTATACTCGAGTTGAGGGCTCTGCGGGGTCCTAATGTTTACAGGCGCAGACCTGTCATATACATGAAACTTGACATTGGGGAGTATGAAGAAAAACCCACAAACATGGTTCCGTGCTTCAGGGAAACCCTTGAGAGTCTTATGCCGAGCTTGTACGAGCATGAATGTTCTGAAGGAGCAGCAGGAGGGTTTCTCTCCCGTGTTTCTGAGGGTACATGGCTCGGACATGTTGTGGAGCACGTTGCTTTAGAACTCCAGTGCTTGGCAAACATGAATGTCCAATTCGGACGCACACGATCTGCGAAGGAGGAAGGAGTGTACAACGTGGTCTTCGCCTATGAGGTGGAAGAAGCTGGATTGGAGGCAGGACGCATTGCTGTGACACTGGTGGAGGCACTGGCAGCTGGGTTACCCTTTGATCTTCCTCCCCACATACAAAAACTCAAAGAGATTAGAGAGAATTACATGCTGGGGCCCTCAACACGCTCTATCGTTGATGAAGCAGTGTCGCGAGGTATTCCTATGATGCGGCTGAACCAGTACAGTTTGGTACAGCTCGGGTACGGTGTATATCAAAAACGCATCCAGGCAACAATATCATCACACACGAGTTCTATTGCTGTGGATATTGCGTGCGACAAAGAGACCACAAAGAGCCTTTTGGACAACGTGGGCATCCCTGTACCGTACGGGCATCTTGTTGAAACTGTGGAGGATGCTTTGGAGAAGGGGCGGCAGTTAGGGTTTCCCCTGGTGGTCAAACCCATCGATGCGAGTCAAGGCAGGGGCATGACAGTCAACGTAACAGATGAAGAGTCTCTCAAGAGCGCATTTGAAAAAGCACAAAACCTTTCAAGAGAGGTCATTGTAGAAGAGTATATAGAAGGAGACGATTACAGAATCTTAGTCATTAACAACCACTTTGTGGCAGCCTCACGGAGGATGCCTGCCCATGTCATGGGGGATGGTAAAAAAACTATTCAGCAGTTAGTGGACGAGGTCAATGCTGACCCGCAGCGAGGCTTCGGACACGAGAATGTCCTGACAAAGATTACCATCGATGAGATGACTGAGAGTATCCTATCTTCAAAAGGGTTAACAGCAAACAGCATTTTGGAGGAAGGGAGGTTGCTCTATCTGAAGACCACAGCGAACCTTTCTACAGGGGGCACAGCCACAGATGTCACAGACATTGTGCACCCCGCCAATAAGGCACTTGCAGAAAGGGCTGCAAAAGTCATAGGGCTGGACATTGCAGGCATCGATATTATTGCTCCCAACATACAAAAACCTATCCTTGAAACTGGGGGCGTCATCGTAGAGGTCAATGCTGCTCCTGGGTTTCGCATGCATCTCCAGCCTGTGGAAGGCAAATCACGGAATGTTGGAAAGCACGTTGTGGACATGCTCTTTCCTCCAGGTGCCCCTTCTCGCATTCCTATCATTGCTGTAACTGGCACGAATGGGAAAACAACGACAGTGCGGTTGATCTCACATGTTCTCAAAAGCACTGGGAGCCATGTGGGCTTCACCACAACGGAGGGGATATATATTGGTAATAAATTGATCATGAAAGGTGATATGACAGGCCCCTATTCCACCCGTGTCATTCTGCGTGACCCTTCTGTGGATTGTGCCGTTTTAGAGATAGCTCGCGGTGGTATATTACGCGAAGGGATTGGATATGATTTTTCAGATGTAGGGATTGTTCTCAACATAACAGAAGACCATTTGGGGCTAAAGGAAATTGATACGCTTGAAGAAATGGCGTACGTCAAATCGCTCGTGGTGGAGATGGTGAAAGAAGGAGGGTGTGCTGTTCTCAATGCAGATGACCCCCTTGTTGCAGACATGTCTGATAATACAAAGGCGGAAGCTTACTACTTTTCTCTGGATAAAGACAATCCTCTCGTCCGAAGGCACAGACAGAAAGGAGGAGTGTGCGTTGTTCTCGATGAGGGAGTCTTAACAATTTTCAAGGGAGATGTGGTGATCCCTGTTATAGAAGCGAATGAAATTCCCATAACACTGGAAGGCAGGGCACTTTTCAACGTGCAGAATTGCCTTGCTGCCATAGCTGCTCTGTATGCCATGGAGGTCAACATCGGTGATATTGTTTCAGGACTTGTGACGTTCCATCCAACGTATTACCAGAATCCGGGTCGCCTCAACTTCTTGAACATAGGACAATTCCGTGTCATACTGGATTATGCTCACAACGTTGCCTCTTATGAAGCTATAATGGGCATGCTTGATATGATAGAAGCGCGAGAGAAAATTGGTGTCATTGCAACCCCCGGCGACAGACGCGACACTGACATAGAAAGGATGGGTGCTCGTGCAGCACGTACGCTTACCAAGATCATTGTGCGTGAGGATGATGATAAGAGGGGGAGGAAAGAAGGTGAAGTGGCTGGCATCCTCACAAGAGCTGCCCTGAAGGAAGGGTTCAACCGCCCACATATGCAGACAGTACTCGATGAAGAAGAAGCAACACTCTTTGCACTAGAAAATGCAGGGCCAGGTGATGTGGTCCTCATCCTTGTAGACAAAGTGGAAGTCATACATAAGCTGCTTTTGAAGTATAAAGAAGAAGTAGAGGGGTTCAAAACGCACCTGTAATGACATGGGGAACGTGGAGGAATCTCTCACTCTTAACTTCTTTGGGTTCTTTTTTTTTCCGGTATATCCATCCAAAGGCTTGCAGAACCCAGGAGACTGCGCCCGTGCATTAAGCGAGAGATAGTTGTCCTTTTTTTAGGGTTGTTACATCTCTTTGCCTTTTGTTATCTTTAGAGGATTAGAATTATTGATTTGGATTTTGCATCTCGCTAATTCATCAACTGCTCAGAAATATTTTGACTTTCGATTTTTTCTATAGTTTGGTTATTTTGATTTAAATGCATAATAAAAGATCTGAGCAAAAGTAATCAATAACGTTAAAATGCAAGCGGCCAAAATAGACCAAACAAGCCATGGTCCAGAAAGCCGATCTTTGAGACAGTATGGGACGAAAAATATAATGAATAACAAGCTTGCATATACTATACGTAGATTTCTGTAACTTACCTTACTTTTCCTTTCTTCTTCTGGCATGAGTCCTTTCAACATGAATTCTTTCGATTGTCCAGCCTTATATATTTTCCTGTACAGAGTTCTAAATTGAATTTTTTTGGGTTTTCTGTAATTTTCTTAAAGCATTAAAGGTCTGGTATGCGTATTTGACCCTGGAATGACAACTTGAATTCAATATACGTAGTTTAATATCACTTATTCCAGTAGCTCTGAAAAGTTTTCCCAGAGGTTTTACACAAGAAATGTGCATGGTTAGTCAAAACTAATCAACCTCTCAGATCCACCTGGGTATTTGCAAAAAGTGTAAATCTCACACGTGGAAGTAGTCCTAGCAAACACTTATAAATTTCTGAAAATGAAAGGAGTAATCCATGGGAAAGATCCACTTGACTGAAAGTGAAAAGGAACTCTTGAATGTACTAGGGAAATTCCCCGATATTTCTATGAAGGAACTGGTGAACCGCACGCAATACAAGCGGTTGAGCAGTGTAGTGAAAAAAATTGGGCAGTTCAAGAAGGAAGGTATGTTATATGGGCCTTTTTATGATGTCGATTTCGGTAGATTGTGTAAAAATCCCTTCTGCGTGTTGATCTGCATTATAGAATTTAACCAGAGTTATGAAACAGTCATTTCTTATCTGAAGTTAATTGAGCCCATCAAGACAGTGTACCCTGTATTATCGCCTCATAAGGAGCTTCTCAATGTGTTGTTCCTCTCTTCAGATAATGCTGAAATGATATCCCTCCTCCAGTTGCTCAAGGACAACAACATCATTACAGACTACATTACCCGTGCCTATTCCCACAATAGGACGATAGAAAACCCTAATTTGTATGGAGATTCCAATCCGTCGTTAGATAACCTGTTAGACCCCTGCGATATTCCTGATTTATCTTTTGGATGTCACGACACGGACTGGGATGAATGTGATATCAGTATCCTCCCTTATCTGCAGACAGGGTACAAAGGTACAAAATTGATTGAAATACTCAAAGCGGAAAAAAAATTAAATAAAACCTGGAAATACAATCAAATAAAATATTCCCATAAAAAAATGTTAACAGATGGATTAATAAGAAAGAAATATTTAATATTTCCATTTTCATACAATCAATGCGTTGATTTCAATTTGTTCTTGAAAACTGATGACAAACCTTTAACCCAGAGAATGCTCTGTAACTTTGCCAGAGGATCACGGGTAACAAAAGAGTACGTACTCTGTGAGGACTGGGGATATGTGGGCTTTGCTTCTCATCCTCTTTTTTTAACAGAATTAATGCACAAGCTGAGCCAAATAGAAGAGATTAAAGAGAAAGAATTGTATCAACTTCGTTCTACTCCTGATAGAGAGTACATTATACATCAACAACCTCCCGAATATAAGTACTTTGACGTTGAAATCCAGACCCTCAGATATCCATACCACGTATACAAAGAAAGAATTAAAGAAAAACTGGAAATAGAGTAATAACGATTCATAAGACTTCCCATAGAGTACCAAAAAGGTAAAATCACAGAAAGGACTGTCAACCCTTTTGTGATAGAACCTTTCAAACCAGTAACCTTTTTTTTATAGGAATTTAGGTCAGTAAATGGTAGAATGTGAAAAATGTTACACGTGTAACATCGTCCTCAAAAGACGTGACAATCCCTACTGAATTGTGAACAGGATTAGTGTGTAATCTGGATTCAATCTACCTGTATTCTTTAGGTTATGTGATAGAGAGCAAACCCCATGCCGAGATATGCTAGACACGTGCTCGCCATAATATGTTGAGTGAACCGTGCGATTTTATGTGCAGCTATTTCACATTGTTTTCCATTTTTGTACACAAAAACTACTTATAATATCACCTATAATAAATATTAAACACAAGAAGAGGTGAAAAAATGAATAAGAAGCTATATATTTTAGTTATCGGTGCAGCTATGGTGGCTCTTGCTGTGGCTTGCGTGAGTGCCAGTTCTTCGTCGAATACGCCTCTGTACATCTTAAGAATGGAGCAGCAAAGCAGCAAGATGAATTTCCTGCCTACTGCAGTGAACAGCTTCAGCTACACCACTGAAAATGGGTGTATACTGGACAGCTGTGTTACAGGATACTGTGGTGCAATACTTATGGGTACAGATGCTACCTGTCATACATGTATAGATACCTGCGCGGATACATGCTGGAATACGTGTCCCTACACAGTCTGTACGTGCTATAGTTCATGTTATGGTTCATGTGTACCTACGTGCAGTTATACGTGTGCTTCATGTTCCGAATGTGAACCACAGCCATAATTAATTTTTTTCTTTTTTTGCGTTTAGATATTTTTAAAGTTAAAATTAACGCTTTTTTGAATCAAACTAGTGTGCAAAAACGTTACAGAAGAGTTTTCGGAATTTCTGTTCTTTTATCAATTACCATTTGGTCAGCCAGGTTCTTCCCATGCTTTTCTCATTACAGGATTTCGTCTGAGGTATTCATCAACTACTGCTTTGGGGACCTTATTCAGAATACAAGAGAAGTTCACGCACGCAGAACAGGTATATTTTTGTAACGTCCAGAAAAACAGTATCAACCCCCACAAAGCAATAGTCCCTAAAATAAATTGGTTACCAACAATCAAAAAGGGAAATGGGTATCCCCCCAGGATGATGAATCCAATTATGAGCTGAATTTTCTCTGCCGTGCTAATGGGTTTTGGGTTAAACTTCCAGAGCTTAAGTGAACCATAATTGGCAATACAATGTAGTATTATCCCTTTTTCAGCATAGTATGGGCAGTGGCTGCACAGGATACGAATCTCCCACAATTCAAAAAAGAGTATCCAAAATCCAATCCAACCCAGTATATACCAGTGGTAACCTCCCTTTACCATGCCTATGAGGGCAGGGAGAGCGAATCCAAAAAATAACCCTACAAAATGGAACAAATCTCCTCGGTTGAACCGACATTTGAGGCGGCCACAAAGGGGGCAATCCTCACATTTGGAGAGAGGTTGCCACGTACATATATTGTAGGGGTTTTGTGCTGACATAGTATCCTCCTGCAGATAGTTTTTCAACCTTTATAATGTGTTCCATTCTGGATTGCCACTAGTGGGTGTTTATTGTTACACGTGTAACACTGAATGAATTTGCCTTTTTCACTTATTGTTGATAGAAAGATATCTTGAGTTTAGATGATTACAGCACCAGAATGTAAGAATGCTGCTATTCGATAGTATCATACCCAATATTAGTGCGTAGAATTTTCTTAGGAAGATTGAAATCATGGTTTTAGTTCGTAAACATCGTCCAGAAGATGTGGTTTAGCTACAGATGAAAGTTCTCCTTTGCTTCCATTTTTAACCCATTTCAGGTGCCACAAATAGAGTAATCCCACAGACATCTGCTCCAAATAAACTCCAAGAGTCCATATAATCCCTTCGTAGATGATGATGCCAAACCAAAAAGTATCGGGGAAGGTTACACCTAATTCGTCAAGCAAGAACACTGGAACAAGGGGTAATGCCATGAGTACTGCAGCTGCACCTGTCAAAGTATACGTTGTCAAGAATTGGATAGGATGCAATTTTATGATCTCAACAGCTTTTCTAAAGGCAGAGAATGGCCCCTTGTTTTCCCACGTAATTGCAGGCAGTACTAAAAAAACTGTCATACGGATCAACTTCTCAAACATTTTCAAGCCCAGGTTTAACCAGGAAAAGGGCCCACTTTTTGCGCCACCTAATGTTCGCGCTGCATCTCTCAGCGAGGGTTCTGCTCTTGTCTTTTTACCTTTCTTTTTACTTGTTAATGCCCTAATTATCAAGATTAAAAACCAAATAATCGCCCAAATTACTGCAACAGGAATAACCTTCAACAAATCCAAGAAAAGAGCCTCTTTTAATGCTTTTGCAAAAGATATTTTTTCTCCAAATTCCATTTGCTGCATGAACTCAAGCATCATCACATTGGCAATGCAGATGATAAATGTCATGAGAAAGAGAAACAGATAAACATAACCAATCCCTACGAGTATGGATGAGGGGAATTCAAAATAATACTGTGCGTATAAAACAACAGCCGCCACCACAATCCAGCTGAAAAAGATGGGAACAACAAAAACTGGCTTTTTACGCAAAAACCTAAAAGAATCCCTGAATAATTTCCATCCCTCGGTTGTCTTGGAGGCCATGATGATGTGTATACCACTATCTATTTAAGTATTGTGATTGGCATGGATGTCAAGATGTGGATTTTTCACCTTCATACATTCTTTTGACATCAATCTGATTCTTTTTATTGTCAATTTTTGTTTTTTATGAATAGTCTCTTTTTTCCAAGTAGAATAAAAATTCATCCGACTCAGTAATTTTCAATTTCAATATTCTCTCCATCTATTTTTACCCAGTGGCCAGATTGAACGTGTCCAAAAATTTCAGGGCACTCAACAATAGGAGGCAACAGACCCTGATCAAGCCAGGCTGACGCAAGGATACTCCCTGACACCAGTAAGGTATCTGCTTTTGCCACGACCATTCCCTTAGGCGCAATCCCTTTCCTGATAGCCTCCAGGAGAATCACCCCGCCTGTGGTGCTCCCGATAGAGAATGGTGTAAACAGAATTGTCTCACGCAAATCCTTCCTGTGCAATTCGTGTTCCTTGTCACTAATTTTTCCAGTTTTCCAGGGAAGTATGAGGTTCTTGCCGTATGCTGAGAGAATATTGATGGGTTGATTCGTCACGAGAGCTGGTCCTTCAGCCTTACCTGCAATTATTACCTTCCCCTTAACCATTGATATCCCCTCCTACAGCTTCTCTTAGACACTCTTTCAAGGGAGCGTAATACACTGGTGCGTAATACCTCAATTTCCCCGAATTAGTGAGAATCCATCTATTTCGGAGAGAAGGCAGTTGGAGAAAGGCAAGGGGGCACAGCGACATAAGGACTGCGCCTGTTTTCTCAAATTCTTCAAAGTAGTCGCTTTGGTTGAATTTCCCTATCGCGCTGGGACTGCTGTTCACCCACAAATTTACACCTTTTTTTGTACGGCAGCCTTCAAGTAGTTTTGTTACGTGCACTAATTCTGTATAAGAAAGGTGAGGACACCCTAAAAATACTGTTTTGACCTTTTTTCGTCCGTGTCCGAGGTTTTCCTGGACCTTCTTGAGCAGTGAATCTGTAACAGTTAACGTCTGACAGTCTGGTAAGAGGAGTGCATCCTTCACCTGTACAGCTTCCGGGGTAACCCCCTCGATGTGGTATAACCCTACTCCACCTGAAGCTGCCATTGCTGCTCCCATGTTCTTAAAATCATCAGCAGTGCTGTGTAACCCTTTAATGTATGGAATGCCATCTTTCACTTTTTCCCCAATTACGTACCCGAGGACAGCGTAGTCAATTTCTTCAGCATCGACAATGATTTCCCAATTTGCTCTTCGATTTTTATCCAAGAGCAGCCCCATTAGTGGAGTAACTCCAAGCACAGCGGAGATCAAGTCAATTATTCCAGAATTACGATTAGTTTTCGCACCAAGAACTGAATTAGCAAATATGACGGCATTCGATTCTGCCCAGGCCAGAATATCTCCTTGTTGAGGAGTATTATCACCTAAATAGGGAGTACACGAATAGGTTTCGATTCCACCCATCTTTTTGAAATGGTGTCTGAATTGATTGTCCTTTTGAAATAAGTATCGCTGCGCTATTTTCTGGACTATTCCCAGGTGTTCCATGGTCAAGCGAGGATTAACCGTGGTGGGCACTGCAAATTGTATTCCTTCTGCTGTCATATTCTCAAGAATGCCTAAATACGTCCTCAGAATAATGGACCCACCGCTTAACACAAGGTGGGCACTCTTAGTGGGTATCAGTTTTTGTGCGTTGAAGAAATCCCCGTATTTAACGAGAGTCTGCATGCATTTCTGCAGGAGAGTTCCCTTTTCGCCACGTAAAATGGCTTGCTGTTCTGTAGAAAGATCCATTGGTTCACACCATTCGCGTTCAATTCTCAACGTTTGAGTACACGCAGCAGTTGAAAAGCTTTTCGATTTCAGGATTGTAAAATCGTCAGGTGATTGTCCCTTTTGTTACACGTGTAACAATCGTCTATTACCTTATCACATTACCCCTGAAAAGATGATAGTCAAGAAGATTGAAGTTTTTCATCTCCCGAAGACAACTCCGCAATTTCTTTATAAATTCATTTTCTTCTCAAGTTCTAGTGGAAAAGAACTTTATGGTTCCCCCGTGGCGATATTAGGCATAACACGTCAATTTTAGACTTAACACTTTCCTTTCGGGATGATAAACCCAGTATTTCTCCTATATTCAAGGTATTCCTCGCCGTAGCGGATGATGAGATCTTTCTCTTCTGCCAAACACATGACGTAGAAAACTGGTATCCACACAAAAGAAAACAAAACAAGAAGAGACTTCTATGAGTCCAGATAGATTTCTACCCTAAGATTTTGATAATTTCCAATGAATTGTGCATCTTTTTCCAAGAGTATATTCTCTCATATGAACACATAATGGAAAATGTAGCATCACTAATATCCAAGTTTTGAAATGACTTTCTGTTCGGCTCTAACAAGAATTGCAGCTCCCTCCTCTCTTAGACACACTTTCGCAGGAATAAAGCGAAATCTAAGCGGGATTACGTGACTATTCAGGTTTGCACAAAAAACGCAAACCCAAAATTTTTAAAGATGGGAGCATCACTACTCATGTACGAAGTATCAATAGATTCTTCCTCATAACGAGGGAACCCAAGAACTCTCTTCAAGAAGATAAGAGGAGGCGATAGAATGAATGCAAGAATAATGTTGATGAGCCTGGCAATATGTGCGTTGTTAATTATTGCTACTATTGCTAGATTAGAAAATGAGGCTCAAGGAAGTTCGAATGAAAACGAGCCTTTGAGTAAATCGAGCTATATATTTACTGCGCGAGTGAGGGGGATAAACCCCGAAACTGGTGGAGATGTTGGTGTGTCAGGAGTTCGCGTCAATGTCAAACTTTATTGGAGTTGGTGTGCTGATCTTGGATGTGATTGGCATGGGCCCGAATACGTCCATAAGTATACGGATACAAATGGAGAGGCGAAATTCTACAGAGATGATTTTGGCATAGAAGAAGATCACAATGGTTGGCATTGGGATCATATGAACAAATTCAGAGCCACAGTAACTCTTACGAGATCTGCAATAGAAGAAGTAGGCAACAGGTACTATGGCGTCGAGCAAATCCGCCACGTATACTATGATTTTGATGCCCAAGAAAGCAACAGACCTGGTAATGGTGGAACAGACTCATCAAGGGATACTACCTTCCTGTTAGTTGACCGAGAAAATCCTGACTATGTTTGGACCTACAAATTCCGTTTCCTTTTCCTACATGGGATGGGTGGAGACTCTGCAGATCTAGAGAAGGTAGAATATTGGATTAAAGAATTGCTGGATCATTATACTAGTGCTGGACTATATGTAGATACATCTAACTTCAACATGTATAGAAGCAGTAGACCGAATTTAGCATACCATCCCGATGAAGGAAAATTCGGTGAGCTGCCGACTTATGAATGGAGTGCTGAAATAAGAGATCATCTAAGGGATAACTTCAATGAACAGAATATAATCATAGTTGCTCATAGTGCTGGTGGCAGAGCTGTTACGAGGCTGATAAACGATCCTAATAACTACAGTTATGACCCTTTCGACCCTCGACCTAATATTAGAGGAGTCTTCACTCTCAATACGCCACAAGATTACCTAGAAAAATACGGTACATTCTTGATGGGATGGTGTCCAAGAGATAACAACAGTGACCTATGTGCCGAATTATTCCATCATATGTATAGAACAGATACTCTTTCCATCAGTGAGTGGCTGTCAATGGGTGGTGGTCGCAAATTTTTTAGTCTAGGTTCTTCAGAAGACGTTACCAACGGCGGGGCATGTGAGCGGGTTACGATTGATCCTTATTCGGATGACGTTGATGATAAAACCGTTCCCTTGGAAGCAATGAACCATTTAGATGCCTCCGTGGATTGGGACTCGACCATTAATTGGATACATTCTAACTCAAGAGATACTGGCATTGGCAAATTGATACACTACGGAGTTGCAGACGAGGCATACTTTTGCCACTCAGATTTTAAGGAACATGAGTACCCTGCCAAGGTAATAGCATCTTTCGTTCTATCTAGAGCCCTTGCGTATAATTTAGCCCCAAGGCAGCTATTGGGAACGACGGGAGTTGTATATAATGGTGATACAAGCGGACAATACTCTGATTCTATTGATCTAAAAGCTACACTCACAAATGAAAACACTGATGAAAGCATACCGAATAAAAGAATTACTTTCACTATTGGAAGTCAATCAAAAGAGGCACAGACAAATCCAGCTGGCATTGCCCAAACGACTATGAAATTGAATCAAGAAGCAGGTTCGTATACAGTAGAGACGGATTTTGCAGGGGTCGAATATATTCGACATGATTTTAAGGTTTGGGTGATAGAGAAGCGTGGTGAATTTGGGGCTGATCTCTCTGGGGCAGCATGGATGACTTCTGATATTCACGATGGGCGTATCTTAATACGGACATGGGCAAATGCCTATAGCGGAATAACAGTTGGCTATGAAATTTACGAAAAGAAAACTGGCGAGTCTCCTCGCGTTATCTATAGCGGCTTTGTCAGTCATGATTGTGGATTACTTGGAGACAAATTCGAGGACCCACGTGGTGGGCCGTGTTCTCGGTCTTTACCTTCGCACGATTCAGACCCATTTACAATCAGCAAGGAAGACACTATCTTGGCAGTTGACGATGCTATTATCCCTTACGGTGACATTGCAACGCTTCATGCCAACCTCTATGATCCTGATTCTGAGTGGGATGATAATTACCAGGGAGTATCCAACAGAGGAATTCGCTTTTATCTAGATGTCAACAAGAACGGTATTGGGGATACGAACGAACTTATTGGCACTGGTACTACAGATCTCAATGGTGATGCGTATTTAAACATCGATCAAGCCGGCCTGTTTGGTGTGCCGGCAGGGACATACACTCTATTGGCTCAATTTTGTGGCGATAATTACTACGAACGGCGCAGCAATACAGCGACCATAGCAGTGTTTGGTGAGGGAGCGGTATTGCTCAATGACAATTTCAGTGATGGAGACCATGAAGGATGGACTGTAATAAATGGCGATTGGCTTGTTTCACAAGGGCAGCTTTTTAGCATGGGCTCAGGCCGTATAGCAGCTGGAACTATGTTTTGGACAGACTACAGTATAAAATTGCAGGCGTTCTCCTATACAGGCTCTGACTTTGCTATCGATTTTAGATGCGATGATGATGGAAACTTCTACAGAGCACAGACGTGGGATTGCTACAAAACTTTACGTCTGTACAAGATTGATAGCAGTGGGATTAAAGAACTTGCATCGGTGGACTTGAGTGATATGAATCTGGGGCAACAGCAATGGATTACATGGAGAATTGCAGCATTTGGCAACACTATTTTAGTTGTATTGAACGATAAATTGCTAATTAATTATGTGGACATGTATAATCCATATTTACATGGGAAAATCAGGTTAAGAGTGATTTCTCCAGAAAGTCTTGACCTTCACGTTTGGACATTTGACGACATTCTGGTAAGAGGATATGCTGAAGGAACAATGCTTCTATCCGATAATTTCGATGATAGCAGCTATCAAGGGTGGAGCATCATTTATGGCGATTGGCGCGTGGTCCAAGGACAACTATTCAGCTACGGCTCAGGTTATATAACGACTGGCAGTTCTACATGGACAGATTACAGTGTAGAAGTAAGAGTGTTCATATACGCCAACAGTGATGATGTGGCGATTGACTTCAGATGGGACGGAGGCAGCAATCGGTATAGAATGCAAACGTGGGACAGATATGATACACTTCGACTATATAAAGGGAATAGCAGTGGTTATGAGGAGCTTTCCCATGCAAATCTTGCCGGAATGAATCTCCAAGGATGGCATAAATGGAAAGCTATGGTTGTGGGTAACACTATAAGACTTTACGTGGACAACACTTTGGTGATCCATTACGTCGACATGGACAACCCATATACAGATGGGAAAGTGGCATTGAGAGTAGTAGAATCCAGTCCCGTCAGCCTTATAGGCTTTGATGATGTTGGAGTAAGAGGTTTCATAGAAACTCCACCACTACGTACTGACGACTTCAATGATGGGGATTACTACTGCTGGGCGCTTGTATCTGGAACATGGACTGTGGAAAATGGAGAGTTGAGTCAAAGCGACACTACATTAGGCAGAACACACATCGAAACAGGCAGTGCTGAATGGATGAATTATAGTTTCTTCGCAAGGGTGAAGTTCTTAAGTGAAGAAGAGGAAGCGCAGTTCCGTTTCAGAATGCACAATGACAGAAAGAATTTCTATGAGGTTTGGCTAAGAGGTCGAGAACATAATGATATGGCTGTGCACAGAATTGTGGATTCAGAATCCAAACTCATTGGTTATGCACCTCTCAATTTCGAGGTGAAACAAAACGTTTGGTACAGAGTGAGAATTATATGCTCCAACGATATATTCAGATTCTACATCGATGACGTTGAGATACTCGAAGTGCGAGACCAAACATTCTCAAAAGGCCGGATAAGTTTATCTACTTACCGTACTCATGCGCATTTCGATGACATTGCTGTGACGCGCTTATATTATCCGTGGTATATAGAAGATATCGGAGCTCTAGCAGATGCTGATATAAAGGCGATTCCCCAATCTGATAACGGAATTAGACTTTATCTTGCTAATAACGGTCCTGATACTGAGCAGTGGGTACGAGGACCTTGGCTAAGAAAGGATATACCTGACATACTGATAGACGCTGACACAACAGTTACTTGGACACAGTATGATAAGGATCATGCATTACATTTTGCCTTATTAGTTAGAGGAACTGACAACAAGGACAGATGGCTAATATACTCTGCTAACGGACAAAATCACGCAGATGAAATTGGCTGGGTAGATATGTGCCCCCCTAGTGAATGGCTTCCAGAATCCCTGGGGGGAGGGTACAACAGGTGGGTAACATTCACACGTAACATTGATGCAGATTACTATGCAGAGTATACATTACACGCTTCTGCAATAAAGGAGCTTAGGGTAGGACACTTCAGTTTCACATCATGGCTAGGAGATCATGGAGGAACAGTCACAACCATCGATTTCGGTCACGATTGGTATCTAGAGATATATGGTGACGACCCTAATGCAGATGTAGGATTCAGTCTTGCGAGCGGTAGAGGGGTTCAGCTATATTTGGACAACAATGGATTGTCGACAGAGCCTGAAGCTTGGGTGCAGCAACCCTGGTTAAGGAAGGATATTCAGGAGTTAGCCGTGTACTCGGGCATGACCGTCACTTGGACTCAATACGACAAAAGGCACTCATTACATTTCGCGTTACTTATTAAGGGTATTGATGGACTTTCGAGATGGCTCATTTATTCTGCAAATGCTGAGAACCATTGGGATTCCCAGGGATATGTGAACATGAAAATGCATGATCCCGATTTCACCAGTGGCTACAATCAGTGGAAAATGTATACGAGAGATATTAACGTGGATTATCACGATGAATACGGAGTAGACGCGTATTATATAAAGGAACTCAGGGTTGGTCATTTCAGTTATACATCATGGGATGGAGACCATGGGGGGACTGTTAGGGACATAGTTTTTGGAATTGCACCGATGCAAGTTGTTCCCAGTAAAACAAGTGAAGGAGGAAAGATCAGAGGTCCAGATATTGTGACACCAATTACTGTGAAGCCTGGAGATATGATCAACATAACGTACAGGTGGCAAGGAGGAGGACTTCCCGAAGGAGATTATAAGGTGTTCGTCCATTTCACAGACACTCATGGAAATATGCTTTTCCAAGATGATCATTGGCCACTTCTTGGAACCAGCAATTGGTCTAGATTGACAGAATACAGCCGAACGATCACAATACCTTATCTTAACTTTGGTGGAGAAATCCAAGTGAGGCTTGGGCTCTACGATGCTAACGATGTTGACAATGATAGCAGGAATGAAAGGATGGCTCTCGATACAACTTTCTCTGAGAATGACGGTTTCCTACGCTACATTGCAGGAACACTTCAATATGTATTTACGCCACGTAAACAATTCCTTCCAGGGATATATTCCACTTTTAAACATTATAATGACTTAGTAGAGCTATACATTCGAATAAATAAAGAAGAATGCTCAGATATTATCTACAGTATCGAGATTTCTCCAGATGCCCAGATGCCTCAGTGGGAAAGCATTGAAGCCTTTGAGGCACCAAAAGATTGGAACTTTGAAAAAATTGGCAATGGAATCAGATTCTACACTGAAACGAACCCTCTAACAAAGTGTCAAGGCGTAACGTTCAGATTCAGAGTTAAAACCAGGAGGATCTCGTGGTACATGAGAATCCATGCCATGGACGAGTATCGCAAGGATATAGGAATGATAATCAGCAGAAGGTGGTGGTTATACTATGACTTGCTGTGAATCTGGCTTGACTCTTTTTTCTTCTATTTCCTTTTCCCATCCAAATTTTAAGAAGAATATTGGATCAGGAAAAAAACGTTGAATAAATCATGTAAAGAGACAATAAATAGCAATGGGGACAAATCTATTCTTGATGAGGGAGTTCCTGAAATCACAACTTAAGGCCTAACACGTCAATATAGACTTAACACTTTCTTTTCGGGATGATAAACCCAGTATTCCTCTTATATTCAAGGTATTCCTCCCCGTAACGGATAATGAGATCTTTTTCTTCTGCTAAGCACATGATGTAGAAAACTGGTATCCACACAAAGGAGAACAAAACAAGAAAAGGTGAATGCAGCAAAAAGGCTATCACCCACCAGTAGGTTACCTCGCCAGCAGCTTGAGGGTGTCTGATCTTGCTGTAAATGCCTTTGTAAAGGGTGTGCTCCTTTTTTACCATGATAGTCTCTTCTCCTGCATCTTTCATGCCTCTAACCCACACGTAGCCTCCTAACCCTGCAATAATAAGCGCTATCAAGATTGAACCCCACCAATCCCACGGAAAGGCCCGAGGAAGCGGTATGGGTAATGGATAGAAAAAATAGACTACATAGTTAACAGCAGCAATTCCCATAAAGACAGATGCTACAATTCTGTATCGAGTACATTTTAGATAGGCAGGTTTACCAATTTTCTTCTCTAAAGCGGCTGGTCCTGCACTTCTTACATACAAGTACAAGCAAAGGAAAACTGACCCGATCAGTACTACAAGATTTATCCAGGTGATCATTGTGTCCCTCCATATTGGTTTTTACCTTATTCTGATCTTCTCGCCCTCTTCTGCTTTTCTCGTTCATCCCGTTTTTAACAGGAAAGATTTGTTCGCAGGGTAAGAGGCAACAAACTCCACAAGATTTGATGAAAGAGGTTGAAGAAGCTGCCTGTCAGTTGTAAACGTGAAAGAGTCTGCAGAATGTGAGACTTTCCTCCACCTTTACTGCAAAGCCCAATTAACTCTCCTTGTGCAAGGATGTGGCCTTCCATTGCTCTTTCAACGTCCTGTTTTGTTGCATGAGAATCAAGGCCAAGTATAGTGTCCAGTGCATACACTGTAAAGAAGTACCTGTGCGTCCCTGATGGTGGACAAGGACCACCGTACGAGTGCTTTTTGAAATCGTTTGTACCTTCTATTCCAGGAATACTATTTTCTCCAATTCTATTCACAGGGTCAATGTTCCACACAACCCAGTGAACAAATATACCCATGGACGCTTCTACATCTTCCACAAGCAATACGAGACTTACTGTTCCTTCTGGTATACCAGCAATCTCTAAAGGAGGATTTACATCCTCGCCCTGGCACGTGTATTTTGAGGGAATATCACCATTATGTTCAAATACAGGGCTCTTGACTGTCAATTCTCTTATTTCCACCTCTTCAATGGGGGATGGCTCTTCTGCTTGTTCAAGACATCCTGCAATAAGCAAAAGCACTAACAGTGGGGCTACTCTCCTCATAGTATCTCATTCAGGCTGCGTACTTAAATATTTATTGGTAAAATCCATGGAAATGAGGACTGGGGACGGAACCTCCTTAAATTCATAAATTGTCCTTTTATAATTGAATTGCAGATGAAATGACAATTTAACTGAAATGTTATACGTGTAACACATTGATTCTAAAGACGTGACAACCCCACGCCATCATAAACTTTATATAATGGAAATTGTATCACCTTTCAAATCTGCATACTGAGGAGATAACATAATCCACAAGGATTCAATAGAGATAAGAACGACCCCAGAAAAGGCCTTCGAATGGTTAACCCAATTCCCAGAGCATTACAAAGAATGGCATCCTGATCACGTGGCGTGCCACTGGGTTAAAGGTGAATCGATGGAGGAAGGTTCAATCCTTTATTGTGAGGAGTACATACACGGGGACTTGCACAACATGAAATTTCGTCTCACTAACATAGGGCCAGCCAGGATTGATTATGACATTTTGTTTCCGATGTCAGTCATATGCCCGAAAGGTTCATTTATTGTTGAACCAAAAGGGGATCACTGTACATTTACTGCTACCCTTTCTTTTCGGTTTGATATACTGCTTTCAGTCCTCTTCAAAAAGAGAGCTGAAGCTCTTAAAACCCACATGAAAGAAGAAGGAGAGAACTTGAAAAGATTACTAGAAAGATCAAATAAAAAATGATTCATCATTTAAGTGATTAAGGTTATCTCGTTGAGGATTCATTCACTTTCCCAAAATAATTCTTTCTTGATCCCATAATTCTTAGTGCCAATGAATACTTTTATAGCTTTTGATCAATTCCATTCGGGGTTGTCAAACCGTGGTGGTTTCTCTCAACGTTGTTACATGTGTAACAAATTATTGTTTTCTATTTATTTTTCCAATATTTAAAGAGATAGAGAAATTGAGAATAAAAATTCCCGCATCTATAAAGATTATCAGACTAACCCAGTCCAGAGGTCGTAAATGGTGAACTCTGTCAACTTCTACAAGGTATACTGGATTTTTCCCAATGGTAAAGGTGAGGGTTCCTTTTTCTGGCTGCAGCACATGAGTGGTAAAGGCTGTCTCATAGTTGTCAACGTCAATACCTCGCTGGAAATATGGAACTGCTTCTGTTAGCATAAATTCTTTATTTGATCCAACATGTAAGGAAACTGGTTTCTCTGGTAAAGGAAAGGACAGGTGAAAGTAATCCCACCAGATTACATAAACTGGATTTCCATCTTTTGACACCTTAAAGATGCACAGATCACTCTCACTAAGTGTCTCCATGCTATCCCAGTCGCATCCTTTTAGTATTTCTGTCATTTTCTTGTACGTGTAGTACGAGAGCTTCTTTTCCCCTCTTCCTAAGTCATCTGGGTACTCGCCATCATATATAAATCCTGTATGATCAAAAAAGCCATTATCATGCTTGAATCCTTCTTGTAACGCCCATGCCCAGAAAACTTTTTTTACCCCAAAAGATAAAGGATACACGTACCGTTTTGCTACATCTCTGGCTTGATCTTGTTCTGATTGTTCTTCCCATCTAAAGGGTGAACCGCTGTATGTTCCTGTTTCAGTAATCCAAATGTCAGTTTCGGTAAATCCAGTTTCATCTAAAGCCTTTCGAATGACCTCATACACTGTTTTAACACCTCTGTAGTCACCAAATGCATTCCCATACCAGTGAAAATCAAAAATATCAATGTAATCCCCGTTTAACTGGTTTAAAATGGGGTTATAAAATTTCTCAAATACAGGAATACCTCCGCCGCTCATACCTCCCAGTAGTACTTGGCATTCAGGACACGCCTCTTTTACTGCAGTATACGTAATTTCTTGAATATGGGTATACCCCTGCCAATCTCTGTGGAAGTCAGGTTCATTTTCTACCTGCCAATACAGTACAGGATTCCAAAGGCCAGGCATGTCATCGATGCCGTCGCCATCGTATCGTTCCACTACCGTCTTCACAAATTGGATGTAGCTCTCTTCAGGGTCTGTCAACTCCCACGAATTGGGAAGCACTCGTTCAGGTAACCCAATGTTTCCCAGAATGCAGATAGTTTCAGGTATTCCTCTGTACATGTCATCGGTTAATTCCCAGTGAAAAATACCATTGTCAATGTCCTGTTTTGTGGGTTGAATAATAATCCAGTGACAGTACAACCCGGGTCGTTCCCAGGTGACTCCAATGTACTGGGCATCTTCATAAAAATTGATGTTCATTTTATCAATTTCTGCCCTCGGGGTTCCTGCTAACCTAGTAGGGAGCGTTCTTGCTGTGTGAAATCCAAAGGGGGAACCCTTACAGGCGAGAACTTCTGGAGGTTCTTCTGGAGGTTCTATTCCTTCTTCTGGAGGTCCTGCTTCTGGCTGCTGGGACAGACAACCTACAAACGAAAGTGTGAGCAGTACCACAAAGAACCTTTCCGTGATAGTATGTATCAGTTCATCCATAAATAGACTTCTTCGCATTCAGTGGGGTTTAGCAGTCCATGTTCCACAACATATTCACAAAGAAGCAATTTTTTGTTACACGTGTAACAAAATTGAGGCAAACACTAACGATTTGGCAACTTCTGGATGGATATTCATCCCTGCAAATCACCCCTGACACCAATTATATACTTTTTCAACGGTATTGCCCTTCCTGATTCTTTTACTGCATCTGAAACCAATCTGTGAAGTCCAAAACAGCAGGGAACCTCCATAATAGCAACGGTGACTGATTTAATATTGTTATTCTTCAGCATTTCGGTGAGCTTTTCCCTGTACAATTCAACATCATCAAATTTAGGACAGCCCACCAGCAGAATCTTTCCTCTTAATAAATCATTGTGGAAATTAGGATAAGCACAAGGTACACAATCCGAGACGATCAATAGATCTGCATCCTTCAAAAATGGTGCATTGGGCGGCACGAGCATTAACTGAACAGGCCACTGCCTGAGCTGAGATACACTGCGAGCTGGCACCACATCTTCTGCACCTTTTTTTTCCTCTCGAAGATCTTTCACAGCTGCCCCCGGGCAACCACATGGAAGTATAGCACTTTTGTGATCAGCAGGTTCTTCAATGGGAACCTTCATATTCCTTTCTTTAAGGAAAGTAATGGCTTCCTGAAGATATTCGTTTTGGTCATGATCCTTAAGATGCTCTAGATGTGCTTTGATTACGTTTTCCCCTTGTTTTATAACATTTTCCATAGCTTTTCGCTCATCATATTTTTCAGCCTCTCTCTCTTCTATAGTGATTGCTCCTTCCGGGCAGTAACCAATGCACGCACCCAGCCCATCGCAAAACAAATCACTTACGATTCGTGCTTTACCATCTATTATCTGCAGGGCTCCTTCCGGGCAATTTGGAATACATTTGCCGCAGCCTGTGCAGAGGGCTTCGTCGATCTTAATTATCTTTCTCATCACCATGGAACCACTCTCTTTTCTTTCTCATTGATGTTCATTAATTGGCCAAAAGCATGTCTGGCAATGCAGCATTCTCTACCATGTCGAGTAGATCCGCATCTCCCTTCGGATACTTTATTATATAAATTTAATTGTTATAGTTCTGCAAGCATTACCAGTTTTTACCTATAAATAATAAAATACCTTCTATCGATTGTCTTTTGTGGAGAGAAAATTTGTGAAATCAAACGAGTTCAACCCCTTTTCGTGTGGATAGATTTCAATGGATAACGAAGAATCTTACTCCTTTTTCTGGTGATTGGGATTCTCACAAGTTCACAGGTTCAGCCTCACACTCTTTGGTATCTAACCCATGTATTGCTCTCGCGTACAGCGTTCATCACTGTTCCACTATAGTTAGAATTTCTCCTAAGTCCTTAATAGAATTCAAGATTAAGTCAGCATTACTCAATGTGCTTCTGGTTCCATACCCCGTCAGAACACCTACAGTGTAACACCCTGCTTCATTCCCTGCCTCGATCTCAAAAGGGCGATCTCCCAAAAAGACAGTTCTTTCAGGGATAGAACCCAGGTTCTTCATTGCTTGCAGCACAAGGTCTAGAGGGCTTACTGTGTCCACATCATCTCTGGTCAGCAGGATATCTATGTATGCATAAAGATCACACTTTGTGAGCACCTGTTTTGTTGCTTTCATACCATTTCCGGTGATGACTCCCACCTTTTTCTTACTCTTTTTTAAGATTTTCAGCACATTTTTGGCACCTTCAATACAGACTGTTTTGGATGCAGCTTCCAGTTCTCTCTGCTCAAGATAGGATTCAGCTTCTTTTTTTGAGCTTTCCCAGTCCAGATCATGATCCCGCATGTAGTCGACTGCTTGTCTGATTGTCTCCAGTGCTGATGCATTACTGTCCAAGAGCTCTTCTGGATACCCGTTTTCCACTAATACACTGCCCACCTTCTTTCGTAGTGCAGCACAGTCCAGTCCCATGGTAACCAAGGTGCCGTCCAAATCAAAGAGAAATGTGTCAGGAATCTTAACTGATGATGCAGCAAACTGTATTCCACTATCTGTAATCTCAAAGGGATACCATTGGGTAGAGTGTTTCCTATCCTGGAATTTGAAAATGCGCATGTACCTTCGCATAATCCCTCCCTCTTCCAGTCTGATCTCAATCACAGAAGATGCTAATGATTTCATCTTGGTAAGAAAGTCCTGTGTCTCATTGGTGGGGGTGGCCAGAAGTAATAAACTCACATTTTGGTCCTGCAGTTTCTCAGCTAAGCCTTCAGTGAATTTCATGATTTTTCCCTGTTCTATTCCCACCATCAACACGGTCAGAGAATCCACTGCTACCAGAGAAAGCGGTATTTCACTTTTTCTGATAGCCTGGGTTAAACTGATGTTCAACTCTGTGGGATCAGTCACATTTCTGATTTCCACCACGTTGAATTGATTGTTATTCAAGTAGTGGGAAATGTTCCAGTTAAACAGTTTCTTTTGAGACGTAATCAGATTGGTCTGACTCTTTGAAGCTGTATAGATAGCAGATTTACCCTTTTTTAATGCCTGGTGCACCAGCTGCTGGGAAAGAATAGTCTTACCACTACCTGGAGGACCCACGATGAGGACACTGATTCCTCGAGGAAAATCTTCCTGGAGTATATCCATAGGAGTAAGTGCATTTTTCACTGTGGGTTGTTTGCATGATAACCTTTTAAGTATTGCCCTGAACAAGGTTGCTCAATTGGTTGGTATTTTTCTCATATTTGTTACACGTGTAACAATTTTGGTCTTTTACTAATGGTACCCTGAACTTATTGATATTTAAAGAGATTTAAGATTTCTAGCATTATAACTTTTGACAACCTCGATCAAAAGGGATTACTCAATATTGGGTATAAATACTACTATGAGCTTTGGAATGATAAACGGAATGCAAATAACTTCTTTGAAGAGGCCAAATTCCATGTAGAGAAAATTTAAAAGGCTATCTTAGACCCATGGGTTTCAATCCTTAATCCTCTATTATGGTAACCCTTTCGTAGAGTTCTGGGAGTGTATTTTTTCTCATTCTGAATTTAGTACCATGATTATGCCCGGTTCTTGCATCAAAGTCAGTCAAAATTAGACCATTTTCGATTGCATGGAGAAACTTGTTGAAGTCAAATTTTCCTAACATTTTTATTTTTTTGTAATGAAAATACTCTTTTCCCTCTTCTCTTTTTCTATTTGCTTCTATGTACCAGCCTTATGATATAAGTCTTCAAAACCCCAATAGGGTTGAGGATCAAGTTCTTCGAGACCGATTTTTCTTTCAACAAAACTAAGCCAATCTTTGTGCCTTTCAGCAACAGAATTTACATCAAACGAGATTAGTATCTTCTTATTATTCCTATCAACAATGAGTCCAAATCCTCTGTCAGTTCTTGATCGGCCATTTATGGTCTGACGGAAGCTCATTTCGTTGCTTGGATGTTTTGTGCCAGCTTCTTCATGCGGCCAGCCATAAAGGGGAAGAAAAATTCTAGGTACTATTTTCAATGCCCGTGGAGATGGCTCCATATGAAAAAGGGTTGTCAACGATGATTGGCCCATTCTTTGACATTTCAATTCCCACTCGGAAGCATTTGGTATTGGTAAGTTATTCTCTTCAATTCCAAGCAAATCTTCTAGTGTATTTCCTATCCCTCCTACATTTCCTGGCCTATTATTAGGTATCCACCCCATTGCTTTAATACTTCTAAGTTTATCTATCAGTTCTTCCTTTGTATATAACTCAATTTCTTCTCCTTTGGTTTTCATTTTGCCTCCTTTGGATTATTTGTTTTCTCCTTCCTGGGAGGTTTCCAGAAATCCAGTAGATACTCAAAAGTGACTCCCATCGTTATATAATTACTGGGCCAGCCAAATATACCTACTCTGTTTACGATATTTGTTCTATCCCAAATAATTACATTCCTGAGTTCATAACCACGTTTCTTAAGTTCATTAATAAGAGAGACATGGATTGTAATCCTCCTATTCTTCCACCACATGTCCGGCACATTAATAACACAGTGTGCCTTATGTTTAAGCAGAGGCAGCAATCTCTCAAATATAATTCCCATGGCAATTGTGTATTCTTCTAATTCCAATATCCCCAAATCTCGGGAGTCCTGAGAGTACTGTTCAACTTGCCCATATTGCTCAGTTTTTCGGAATCTTCTCGACTTATTTTTTCTCTTACGATTCAATAAATCGGCATACGGAGGAGACGTAAAAATCAATGAAACAGTGTTTTCTTCTAAATAACTGCAGATATCTCTCGCATCGTCTTGAATCGCTATTTGATTGGAAGTATTCAATAGTCTTTCGTTGGCCAATCTCTTTCCACAGAGCCGAATGTATTTTTCTTGGAGGTCAAACCCTACACAATTCCGATTTGTGTCCTGTGCAGCCAGAAGTGTAGTCCCACTCCCAGCAAACGGATCTAGAACAAGTTCACCTTCATGTGTAAATAGTTCTATGACTTTTCTTGCTAAAGAAATAGGAAATGTAGCAGGGTGTAAACTCTTATTGCGGATGTCTCTCTTTTCGTAAGTAAATTGCCACACTCCAATCTGACTTTTCAACCATTCTTTTGCATTCATGCAATTTAGATGATTTTTTGGACATTTGCATGTTCTTGAGTGATATATGTTCAATTTCTTACCATGCAAAACGTCTCCTTCCAAAATCGTTTTTGGAAGTTTCAGTGTCGTACCTTTGTTTTCTGTATCGCTTGTTTTTTTCATGCTTTCCGATATCATATTAAATCAACCTCCTAGAGAGACTTGGTGACAGCGCCACTTAACTTATTAACTTAAACTTACCCCTATTTCTATGACAACGATCTCGTTGAATTTTATCTGATCTTACGGGTTTTAGTAATGAATCTGTATAATTTATGGAATATATAGATAATATCTAGAGTTTTTTAGAGATATTCGCAATCAACCGAAAAGTTTATATATGTTGTCATATATATTAGATGACAATGTCATTCATGAAGAAGATAAAGTCGAAAAGTGGTGCATACGCCATTGAAGTCGAAGGATACAGAGATGAGAATGGAAAGGTCAAGCACCGGTACCTGAGATACTTAGGGAAACTAGATGAGCAGGGGAATCTCATTCCTTCAATGAGAATAGAGAATACTGATGTTGAAAATGTGAAGTTGCACGGGCCTGTCCATGCATTACACAGGATAACACAAGATGTCGGGTTAGAGTTCATCATAGGAGAGTACGCACCAGAGGTACTGACACTGGTGTACTCTCACATATTGAGACCTGAGAGCTTGAACAACATCAAGAGAGCTTTAAAATGGATTTCAACTGATGAACTAGGATTGAAATTACCGGTCTCACGAAAACGATTTGAGAATTCCATGGATGACCTGGAAAAGAGGACTCAGTACATTGAACGAGCACTGTACCCACGAATCTCTCAAGCGTGTGATCTTCGCTCTCTCTTCTATGATATTTCTGGTATCTACTTCTACGGGAAGAAGGTGAAAATGGCAAAGAGAGGACACGGCTCAAATCGACCCCAGATTGGCATCGGATTGGCTGTGGAAGCACAGTATGGGCTACCGTTATTCCACCACATCTTCCAAGGAAATGTCTTTGATGCAAAAACATTCCCCGTCATTCTGGGGAGGTTACACGAATTTTCACGGGAAAAATGTACTTTGGTCTACGATAGGGGTATTGCCTCCCAGAAAAACGTTTCAGCTGCTGTAGAATCAGGATTTTCAGTGATAGCATGCATTCCTTTAAAGGGAAGAACCCTGAAACAGATTGCTCTTGAAGAAATGCATGCCATGAAACCAAAAGACACCTGTAAGCTCTCTTCTGTATTCATTCATGCCCGAGAGATCATGGATGAATGGGCAGGTATTCCTGTGAGAATGATCGTCTGTTTGAACAAGCCATTACGGCACCAAATCCAGCAGAACAGGTATTACGAACTGGAAGAAGCTCTAGAAAAACTGGAAAGAGGTGGAAAAATAAAGGAAGGCCTGAGAAAATACGTACAAAAAGTGGATGGAATCCCCAGAGTAGACTACGAGGCAGTGGAAGAAGGTGAGAAGTACGATGGAGTCTACATCATTATCACCAATACAGATATTCCCAAAGAAACAGTAGTAAGAAAGTACTTTGACAAGGATATCATAGAAAAATCCTTCCGATCTTTAAAGAGCACCTTATCCATACAGCCTGTCAGGCACTGGTTGTGGAGAAGGGTTAAAGCACACATCTTCATCTGTTACCTGGGATACCTCCATCTATCCTGGATGAAAATGCTCCTCGAAAAAGGCGGCATCTCCTTGAGTCCCGTAAAAGCACTGGAACAGTTGGAGACCATATACAATGTCAAACTCACTGATAAGAAAACTGGAATGAGCACCACAAAAACAGTTCCCCTAACAGAGGAACAGGAGAAGATCTACAGAGCACTCAATCTGTTGTCATAAAACCTGGGGTAAGTTCAGGTTATTAACATACTGATCTAATATAAAAGTTTGGACTATATGAAATTGTGCAAACCTATATTCCTTGTGCACAACATCGAAATTTCTCCTTTTTCCACTCGATTCAAGCATCATCCTCCCAAGAAAATAGTTGATGATCCCTATAGATATAAACCGTTGCGTTATGAGCTTAAGGGACTTTATAGATCAAGAATTGGGAAATGCAAAGTTATTTTTGAAATAAATGACAATATCGTATTTATTATGTCTATTGAACATAGAAAAAAAGTTTACAGACATTGAAGGAGGTTATACTGGAAAGTTCTTATACTGGCTCATGAGATTCTTATCCCCTTTTTGGGGTTGTAAAAGTGTTGGGTGATTGTCTCAGATGTGTTACACGTGTAACAACCCATTGCCTTTTATCACGCCAATCTTGAAAAAATGACATCCAAGAAGATTAAAGTTCTTCATCCACCGAAGGCTTGACACCCCCCTTAACAGTAAGAGTTATATAGGTGAAGTGTAGTATGAGGAATGGCTGATTGTAACTACGTTCGTTTTCCCTGCAACAAAAAAAGCTAAGAGGGAGGACATGGAAGAACCAATTAACCCACACATGAAAGGAGGTGACAAGAATGTTTGCAAAACTGATATCTCCCGGCATTATGGGAGTTTCAATTTTCGGTCCTGGAGAGTGCAAGGATGGACGCGCGCCGACAAGTACATGCCTTGCAGGAACCTCGCCTGTACCACTACCCAAATGCTGGTTTGGTTGGACCCCTGCATATGAGGACTAGCAGATACCCTGGTATGTATGACCGGCACTTTGCGGACACGCTGCTGAATGTCGAATAACTCAAAGAGGTTGTCCTATAATTCAGATTTCCTTAAAAACAGGGACAATTCATCTACATGGACAAGTTCACCCATTCTGGAACCCTTGTGGGAGAAACAGCAGAAAGATGAGGTTTCAAATCAATAACTGGTGTTCCATCAAAGGCATCTAACCCTTTCACTGTGACCACAATCTGGTCAATTCCGACCAATTCCACCACTGACACGCCAATGAAATTCGGCCGTACCGGAGCTCTCGTGGAAAAGACCCCCACCAGCGGTAGATCATCTCTTCTTCTGGGATGAACCTTCAAGAAATGAGAAGAAGACAAGTGAAAGTAAAAAATGACTACAATGTGCGAAAATTCCTCCAGCCCATCCAGTGCATCCTGGTACTCACTTTTCACGTGGATCTCTGATTGGATATCTGCCCATTTTTGCGGTCGTTCATGAATCCCGTTTTTCACAATGCCAATGGGAGTAATTTGTATCATAGTTCAACTAATGGAACAGCGAACTGTTCTTTCTACCTCTACAGAAACACCTTCACCCAGGTTCTTCTTCTCAATAACTTTGATCCTGCCCTTACACACTGGTTTGACCTGAATGCGCACTGCTACTATTTCGACCTCGTCCCATTTCTTCATCTTCTGCAGGGATACATTCTTATCCTGAAGCGAACAGATGACGCCTCCTGCCCGCGGCAAAAGATCTGCTCTCAATATGGGAGTTAAAAAGATGTAGTTCCCTTTTTTGGTAGATGAAAGCGCATTGATGTTATCACAACTCTTGATCTCCAGAGAGAGCAGTGGTCTCTCCAGTAATAAATCAAAAACCTTCTTAGATATCCCTGTTAAAGCGGGCATTCTTTCAACTTGGGTGATGGTAATCCTGGCCAGATACTCAGATACATACGTCATTCTTACCATGTTCTCACCTGTACATGGGGACGTACTCTCCCCCTTCTTCTTTCCGTCGCAGTTCTTCCATCATCTGCTCAAATCGTTCTTCAACGTTTTCTGCTTCTTCCAGCAGCGGTCCCACATCTATTTTCAGGTCGAGGATGCGTCCTAACTCTTCTACCAGCATGGCGGACGCTCTGGGATCTGGCACATTCCCAAAAGTCTCACCTAGTAACCCAACAGCAGGGATGTTTAACCGTTTGCACTCTAAAAGCAGTAGCCCAGATGCTCCCATGATGCTGCCAACCTTTAAGGGTTCCACCTTCATATCTTCTAATAATTTCTTTTCTGTAGCAGTTCCGTACACTTTTTCTCCTTGCTTTCCTGTTCCAACGCCAGCCAGTGATATAGATCTCTTTATACCCTTTTTCTTTATATATTCTGCAATACTTCTCGTAATATCAAAGACAGATTCTGAAGGTATGGGAATATCAGCGATGAACAAAACGAGAGAATCATGGGTGTATATACGCAAAGGAGGGATAATATCCCCCTCGTACACAATAGACAGGGGAGGGAGCTTCTCTGACATGATAAATCCCACCATTTCCATGGTTAACGCGCTGATCATGTAACTGCCAGCAATGTGTCCAACTAAACCCACACCAGGGAAGGCTTCAATCGCAGTGCCGCCCTCCAGGTCAACTACTTTCTCTTCCACAATTTCTGCCATAGATTCTGTTGCGCATCAGTACTTATAAATTTTTGGAAAGCAGAATTTCAAAAGGAATGTCCACATAATAGTCTAACTTCTGAATGAGAATTGAATCTGAGGTAGCTGTAATTTTGTTGAGGTTTGCCAAGAGTAAATCCACGTGGTTAACTGTTTCACAGGGAAAGTGCTGTCTCACTGTTGAACACAGATCGCCTGAGTGGGATACTTGCCTGTCGAAGTAGAATGTTACTGTTCTGGGAGGATACTCCTTAAATAAAGAAAAGATCTCCTGTAACGCTTTTTCTGTAGTTTCAGTGATTTTGTACTTCCCGAAGACACCCTGGGTATCTCTGATGACAGAATCATCGCATAAAATGGCTTCATTCTTTAAAACAGCTTCTACTGTAATCAAGACGTTAAATCCATCTACTGTCACATCCTTTCCCTGGATTTCCTCTATGGGTAACCTCTTTTCTGAAATAGTGCTGACAAGTTCATCTGCAAAAACAGCACGAGCGAGAAAGTGGCGGTCTTTTTGTTCTAACTGGTAGTGGTTGCACACAAAGGTGAGTGCCGACGTTTTGTTGTACCCTCGATTTAATAAGTGTTTCAAGTCCTTGCTGGCTTCATGGAGAGACATGGCTGGCCTCACATCCGTTACACTGGTGCTACTGTTTTCCACCTTCTACCTGGCCAAATTTGTGTAGTACAATACCTTTGACAGTGTCAGCATCAGAGAGTGCATCCTTTGTAAAATCAAGAACAACAGTCAAGTCTTTTCCCCGCTGCCATAACCCAACGTGTAATTCTGCTGTTTTGTATGAACTCAAGAGAGAATCCAGAAAGGTGTCTCCTTCCTGAACTTTTTTCTTCCCTATGATTTTGACAGGTTCCACTGATTGGTCAAGACGGTAGCCGTTCACAGCCATGAACCCAATTACTTCATTGTAGACATCGAGGGCTTTCACACCTTTTAAGGTCATAGTGTCTTTCATCAATTTTGCCATGGACATTTTTTGGGGTAATCTCTTATAAAGGTTTGTTCACGTTGGAGTTTCTCAATAGTTGGTGGTTCTCTCATTTTTGTTACACGTGTAACATTCCATTGTTTCTGTAATGTGTTTGACATTTTGATACTTGAGAAAATCAATTCTTAAAACATGAGATCTTGACATGTAGAAAAGTGGTAGTTTCTGGATACAGGTTATAATCCTGAAAGAATAATGCTTGTCTCGCCCGTACCATGTTGCCACTTTGACTAGTACAACTGGTGAAATTCTCTTTCTGGGGTCAATATAATGGGAGTTCCATATTCAAGGAAATCTTCATTGTGGGTGAACAATATCACCTGGGTGGTCTGGGCAATTTCCTGCAGAACGGCAATGGTTTCTCTGAGTCGTTTTTCATCTGATGTGTAGAAGGATTCATCAAATAAGAGGGGGAGGTTCCTTCCACCGCTTAATAACTCGGACAGAGCTATCCTCAGAGAGAAGTATAACTGATCTTTTGTTCCCTGGCTTAACAAGGCAACATTGAGCATTCGATCTGGTACCTCTACAAAGACTGCCAAATCTTCTCTCCTGATGGAGATTTTGTTGTATTTCCCTCTGGTTATCTTCTGCAGGATTTGTCCTGTTTTCTCTTCCAATTGGGGGATGAATAAATCTTTTAAATCTGTGTACACGGAACGGATAGTGTCCAGCACCAATTGATCTACAGCTTTTTTGGTGTCCAGTTCTTCTTTCTGGGCATTTATTCTGTTCAATTCTTCCTGAATTCTGTCTTTTTCTTGTTTTCTTTTTGTGACATCTTCCAGCATCAATTGTGCATCTTCAATTTCTTTTTCCAGTATTCCAATCTTTCCTTCCAGGTTCCCTTTTTCGTGGTGGATCAGCTGATCTTCTTTTTCCAAAAGTTCTGGATGCTTCCTGAAAATGGCAGAGCGCAATTTATCTGCATCATCCTTTTTCTTGTAGATTGAATTCACCAGTTCTTCTTTGGTTAACCCCTGAAGGAGTTCTTCAACTTTTCTCTGGTTTCTTTCTTTGATGTGGTTAAGCTCCTCCGGTCTCATACCTTTGTAGCTGCTAGTTTGATTGTTGAGTTCCTTTATTCTTGCTCTAATTTTCTCAGCTTCTCTTTCCAGTTTATATTGGTCCTCTTTATAGCTTTTTAGTAGGTCTTCTTGGGTACTAATCCTTTTTTCTGCATGAACGTCTTTTCCAAAGAGAGACTTAACCCAGGTAAAAAACCCTCCTTCCCGAGCTTTTCCTAATTCTTTTTCCCTTTCTTTGATGAGAGAGATAAGACTTTCTATGCCTTCTTCTTTTCTTTTCAGTTCCATCTGGAGAGTTTCAATTTCTGCAACTTCTCCAAAGGGTATTGCAGCACTATAACTTTCAATGTCTTCTATGTGCTCTAATCTCTTACAGGTTTCTTTAATATCCCTTGTGAGATCCCCGTAGAGTATCCTGGAGGTGTATGCCTCATACTTTTCTTGGTAGTCTTTTAAATCATTTTGATAAACCTTTATTTTATTTGTTAGATTAGAATATTCCTCATCTATTCCTGCATAAGGGTTTAACCTTCTTTCAAGATCTTCTCTCTTGTATTCCACCTCCCTTAAAGATAGATCCAGGTCTGCAATACTCCTCTCTAGTACCCTTATGACGTCTTCAGTGGATCTTTCAACACTTCCTGAGAGTGCTACCTGCATTTGCTCCTTTACGATTTCTTTGCTGTCCATTTTTCTTAAAACTTCCATTTCATTATGTTTGACTACAGATGAATTTTCCAAAATCATTTTATTGGTGGAACCAAAGTGTTCCTGCAGCACGGTAGAAATTGCATCAGTATCTTCCATAATGACACTGTTCTCAAGTTTGGCTTTTTGTTCAGGGTAGAGAGTCCGGGTTAAGGTATATACCTGGGTTGTTTCCGTCTCGTACTGTACATTAATGCTGCTGTGTTCTGTTTTCCACTGTATGAGACTGTTCAGTTCTCGTGGGTCTCCAGTTATGCAGAATAAGAGAGAATCTAAAATTGTGGTTTTCCCTGATTCATTGGGGCCACAAACGATGTTTAACCCATCTTGAAATTCAATTGTTTTCTCCTCGAAGTTTCTGACACCTTTGAGGGTGATAGTCAAAAATTTCATATCACTTCCCCCTCCAGGAGTTCTATGCCTCGGTTGAGGGCCTTTACCAGAATTTCTCTTCTTTTTTCATCTGGTTCGTTCTCAATTTGTTCTGTCATTTTCTCTTTGAACGCTTCTGTGACAGTTTTTATGCCTTCACTGGGCTCCAAAGGCCCACCTCCTATTTTTTGTTTTTTCTGAGATTATAAAGGTTTCTCTTTTTCTCTGTGGTTTTTACCAGAGTTCTTTTTTGCGTGACTTGGGTTCTTCTGTTATGTAGACGATGTTTACAGTGAACCTGTCCTTGTAGACGGGATCGTTCATTACTGCCTCCATTTCCTGCTCAAGTCTATCTGCATGTTGAATCCCGAGGTGGGTTACCAGAAAAAATGCCTACCACCTCTCAGATCTTTGATCATTTGGTCTAATCCAATCTTTTCAGATATATATTTCACTGTTTTCTGGAGATCCTTTTCGTCCACATTCGAAATGCCCATCAGAATTTCATATTGTTCCTTGTCCAAATTGAGGATACCAACGCACTTTTTCAGCTCAGGATATCTAGAAATAACACGGCCAGCTCCTCTTCCCACGCTGAAATGACTATGATTGTGGGTAATAAACAGACCGATGCTCCCTTCGTTGTACAGAGTTTTCGCAAAAATTGCAAGTGCTTTTGGCGTTGGAATGACACTATCTTCTTTTTTTGTTATGCACGTTTCTACCCAGAAACGTGTGGTATCAATCCGAAATGACCAGTCCAAATACTTTTGAATCTTTCCTAGACCGGGTATGGTCTTTTTTAACAATTCTCCTTCAGCTATGGCATCCGTTTGTGCAAGATGCAGATCACTTTTTGGAATGTGCTCCAAGAGTTTGCCCACAGCATACTCGAATTCTCTGCCCAAAGCAATGCGATCACGGCTTTTTCTCCTTTTTTTCTTTACAAGCTTATTTCTCATTTCTTCTTCATGACGTACTTCCTCAACCTTTCTGTCTCCTTTTTTGAGGGCATAAGATATAACAGTGCTAGGCATTGTTGAAGGCTTATCATAATTCTGCCTAATCTGTTCTAATTCAGCGGCAGAAAGAATGATATCATCATAGGCACAAGTATAAATCCCAAAAATTCTTTCCAGAATCAATGATACCTCTTCTGGCGTTGGAAGGCCAAGAATAGCAGTTGCATCTTCTACTCTCCGCCTCAATCCCATAGCATCCGCTTCTAGTGTGAGAAAACATCGCTCATAGACGGGGTCAGTAGCTGCAAAAAGAAATAGAATATCGGATAGTCCTCTTTGGTTGATTAAGTTCACAAGAAGACTACCAAGTTTTTTCTTTTCACTCTCTTTTAGTTCGTTGAAAGCACCTTCAAGTTCATCGACTGCAAACACCACCGGCTTCTGTCTGGCCAGCAGGTTCACTACAGTAGTCAGCGCTTGTAATGCATCATCATCGCTAACATTTTTGACCATTCGTAATCCACATTTCAGCCTTTTCAGGGCAGGGGATCTTGATGAGAGCCAGCTCCAGCAATCCTCTTCAGTGTCAAGCAATCCTGCAAGAGCTATGGCAGTGCCATTATGACCACCTTCTGACAGATTCTTATGGACCTCCAAAGGATCCGATGAAAGATTACGAACAGCTTCAACCAGCTGTTGTCTTCCAATGTTATTAATAAAGAATCGGAAAAGATTTTCTGATGATACAGGTGATTTCTCCAGGTATACAAAAAACACTTCAGCAAACAAATTCTCTTTTAAATACTGAATGACAGCAGTTTTTCCAGCCCCTCTGTCTGCTTTAATAATCAGGAAACCTGCCTCTTGCCCTTGAGAAACGGTGTTGAGCATCCTATAAATCTCTTCAAGGACCCTTTTTGCTGCTTCTGTTTCCACGAAGATTGGAGAGATATTTTCCGGTGGAGTTTTTGTGTGAAGACGCATCAGAATGGATCTGCATTCATCTTTTGAGATACTTAGGTTCATAGTCCTACAATCCCCCGCTCCAAGTAGATTCTGGTGACTTCTGAACCATTTTCCATTTTCAATCCCTTTTCTCCCGGAAAGGGTCGCAGATCAACTCTCCCCAGAAAGATTCTTGGTAGCTCCAAGATCCACTTTTCTGCCACAGTCTTTGATATGTCCATTTTCGATATCAATTCCTCGGTCAACCGCATGATTTTGACGCTTTGTTTGTATTCGCCAGCCATTCGTAAATAGATCTCTTGAACTTTTTTCGCAAATTCCAGAAATGAGGGTATTTCCACAGGAGGAGGCCCAATATCATCTTCAATAAGAATGAAGTATGTCTTCCCCAGGCATTTGAGTTTTCCACTGCTTAACAGATATTCAACTACTTCTTTTTGTTTGAGTGGAGAAAATTTTGAAAGATAATGTTTCTTGTAGACATATTTGATCTTTCCCTCTTGTATCAAAGGCTTGATTAGTTCTACCTCATGTTTTTTCAAAGCAATTCCATCTTTTCCTGCTTTCTCTATTCTTTGGTATACCATTTCAGCAGTAGGGGCAAACTTTGCAGCATAGTAAGCTTTTTCGATTTTCTTGATTCTTCCCTCGTGTATCAAAGGCTTGATTAGTTCTACCTCAAATTCTTTCAAAGCAATTCCATCTTTTCCTGCTTTCTCTATTCTTTGGTATACCATTTCAGCAGTGGGAGCAAACTCAGGGCTATAGTATCTTTTTCCCACCTTCTTGATTCTTCCTTCTCTTAGAAGCCCTTGAGAAAATGATTTCTTCTCTTCGTTTCTAAATGTTTTTCCTTTTTCACCCGCCTTTTCTATTTCTTCATAAACTGATTCTTTCGTAACTTTCGCCATAATATCCCTCCTCAATCCATTCCAGCAACCAGATAACCTATTCCACTAAAGTGCCATGAACCCTTCCTCATCACGATCACTTTCCCAAGAAAATTCTTTCTCTTCTGATTCACTAGGCTTAGGTTCTGAAAGTATCTCTGGCTGTGGAAATGAAGTCTCTTCGTACCGCTGCGGTTGAACTGGACGTTCTGGCCCAATTACTTCTATCTGACGAGGAATTCTATCAAGGAGTCGTTTGAGTTCTTCCACAAAATCTCTGTAAATTCTTATCTTCTCTTGGAGATTCTCAATCGTTCTTTCCATCTGCCTTTTTTCTTCCTCCCATTTATCAAGTCTCTGCTTGCATTCTATCAAAGATCTGTTCTTTTCGTCAAGACTGAGCTTAAGTTCCTCAATTTTCTCTTCAAGTTCCTGTGTCCTGTACCTGCCCTTCTGCATCTGACTTTCCAAGGCATTTTGCAGGTTTTTATTGTCTGTTATTAATGCTCCTATTTCATTTTCATGTCTTCTTATCTTATCCTGTAACTGCTGTTTTTCCTCCTCACACATGGCCTTTCCTTTTTTCAATTTTGTGATCTGCTTCCTCAATTCTTCAGCAATTCCTCGGCATTCCTCACATCTCTGTTTCCATAAATCCCTTTCATTCTGCAGTTGAGTAATCTTTACTCTCGCAGATTCCAGCTCTCTCTGTAACCGACGGATCTCATCTCCACATAGGTCCAGTCTAGTAGTTAAATCCACATTTTCATTGTGGAGTCTCTCATTCTTCATCTTGAGATCTTCGTAACGTTTCTCACAATTCTCCAACCGTATCTTCAACTCTGAATACGATTCCTCACGTGTAACGGAAGGAATACTCTCTTCTGATTCACCCCTCTCTGTTTCATGGAACCCAATGTCATTCATTCTCATTCCTCCGCACTTTTTTTAGCCCTCTACTATTTAAATCTTTCTGCAATGCGTTAGAAATAGCGACAAAATCCTTTTTTTAGGTATTCCACACAAATCCATTATTATCATCAAATGCATCAAAAGAAGATATTACAGGTATTCATATGCTTGCTTTGAGACCTGCACATTGTTACACGTGTAACATTAGAAGACTACCTTTTTCACAAAAGCGCGTCAGAGATTTCAGATCATGTATACCGTTTTAATCTAGTGCTTTTATTCTTACCCTGATACCATCTTGTGAGCAATTTCTCCCGCTTTCTCTAGAACTGCCTCTTCATCCACATTCACCAATTCCTTCTCCTGCATAATAATCTTCCCATTACAGATCACTGTATCCACATTCCCACCGTGCATAGAGTACACCACATTGGAGACAAAGTCATGATACGGAACAGCATTCGCCTCATTCAAATCAACCAATAGTATATCTGCCAGATAACCCTCTTTTAACAATCCCGCTTTCAATCCTAACGATTCAGCCCCCTTTACTGTAGCCATCTCAAAAACTGCAGCAGCAGATATAGCAGTAGGATCACCCGTATACACTTTATGCAGTAATGCACACACTTTCATGACCTCAACCATGTCCAGACTATTATTTGAGGCAGCCCCATCTGTCGCTAATGATACTGTAATACCCTTTTTGACCATCTCCGGTAATCTCATCACTCCTGCTGCAATCTTCATGTTGGATATGGGATTGTGGGAAACCTTCACTCTCTTTTCGGCAAACATATCAATTTCTGCATCATTCAACCAGATACAGTGCGCCGCTAGAAACTTCTCACTTAAAAATTCATTCTCATAGAGATATTCCACTGGTCTGACCCCTTTCTGCTCTTCAAACTCCTTAACCTCTTTTTCAGTCTCACTCACATGGGTGTGAAAAATCAAATCATACTTTCTAGAAACATCCAAACACTTGTAAAAGGTCTCTTCACTGCACGTATACAGTGCGTGGGGAGCCATTACCGGCACAATCAATTCGCTCTTGTTCGTATACTCCTTAATAAACTTCACTGCAGTCTCGAAAGGCTTCTCTGACTCAGGAGAAGGAAAATCAAATATCCCAGAACCCAAATACCCACGGATTCCAATTTTCTCTACTGCTTTCGCAATATCTCTGCAATAAAAGTACATATCCACAAAACAGGTGGTCCCAGACTTTACCATCTCCATGGCGCCCAGCAAACTCCCGTAGTACGCTGCTTCTCCTGTTAACCGTTTCTCTACTGGCCACACTTTGGTTTCTAACCACTCCTGTAACGGGAGATCATCACCTGATCCTCGCAGTAATGTCATGGCCAAATGGGTGTGCGTATTAACAAAACTGGGTAATACTAACTTCTTTTTGCCGTCTATTACTGTACCTGAGCGGTCTTTCTCTTTTCCAACAGATGTAATAACATTCTCTTCAATGATGACATTCTTTTTAGAACCATCAGTGCACATAACATTCTCGATAGAGATCATGTCTTTTCTTTCGTAGTGTACTTAAAAGTATTTCTCTTGCCAAGATCATTTAATCATTACTGTTTATCTCACTCTTGTTACACGTGTAACATTCCAGTATTCATAGCCATTTTCATTAGCCTTCTCATATCTCCTCATCATTGATAAAAAGGAGGTCTGCACTACACAGCAACATCACTTGATGAATATCGGTTTCATAGTTAGGTTTTGTTGTTAAATTTGCACAAATATTTATCAATTTATAACCAAATATTTTCAGGTAGGTTTTTCTCAAAAACTATCAAAGAGAAATGAGGTGACCGATATGAATGGAAATCTAGAAGGCTGGCCATTTGGACCCTTGGATACAAGTCCAAAGGGCACTGGCGATGGTCCAGGCCCAGCACATCCAGGATAGCAAGGTACTAACTAAAAACCATACGTTAAAGGTACATACAGGAGATAGTCATCTACAATACCTATCTCCTCCATTTTTTGGGTTGTATCCATAACTTTGCTGATACTTTCATGAAAAAGGATGAGTATCAACTCTTTTTCTAAGGGAAATACATGTGTTGTACACGGCAACCTCTCAAGTGCTCTTACAATGTCTCTTTCGTATGAGCTGGTAATCTTCAAGAGTGCTTTATCGTAGAAATCGTAACCTTTGGGAAAGAAATAATGACCAACAGTGCAGCACGGAAAAATAGAACGGTAAAAGTGAGACTGAACAGTTTTGGGCCAGATTCCCGTTTCTCTGGCAACTTTGGCAAACTCTTTCCGGCCATTGAATTTCATAGCTTCATAAATCTCCCAGTCCACATCTTTCCACTGAAGTGATGTGCCAACTTCCCTGGATATATCTTTTCTTGAAAAATGATAGCTCAAGACAGAATCTAAAGCTTCGCTCACAGAGAGCTTCCATCCGCGAGGTATGGTAAAGACTGGTGCGAAAAGATCTGATTTCTCCTGGACCTCTAGGCCATACCCGCTGAAATCCAGATCACTCGCACGCGTTGTTATGAAAAAGTCAGATGCCCCGGAAAGAAACAATACATAATCAACTTTTTCATCCTGGTATAACTGTAAGAATGTGGAACGCAGTCCTTTTCTGGTGGATTTCCTGCAGAAATAGACGTTACTATGTAATCCTTCAAATGGGTTCAAAATGAGTATTGGCTCCCTTGAGATTTTCTTCTCATACATATTTTGGAGGTGGTTCCAAATAGTTGAAGGAGACCGTCCTCTTCCTGTCAACCCAAGGGTTTCAGCCATATCTTTCGGTCTTGACCTGAGACTCTCAACTATTATAAGGAAGAGGGAATAGTAGGTTTCCAATATTTCGGATGAAATCACATGAAAAAAATAAATTGTCGCTTTAAAAATCTTTCTGCGGGGATGGAAGATGAGCGAAGGAAGAGGTGAAAAAAATGAAGAGAGAACCTAAAAAGGGACATGCCGATACAGGTACACCTTTACAGGATGGAACTGTGGATTGTCCTGTGTGCGGGAATCCACTGACTAAGATGAATCTGGTTGACATGAAAAGTATTGTTGAGGACAATTTATACTTTGTTGGTGGTGTTCTAATTGTGGGAAAAGTGCGTCTTTTGTGTGACTTTCAGCATCGCTACGATGAAGAGGAGATTACTCTGGAGAATCCTCACGCATTGACAGCGTTGGTTGATGCAGAATTTGACAATAAAGGAGAATGCATCCATTTTGATATAATGGAGGTATATTCTTGAATAAACCAGTGAATTGGTGATCAAGTGGGTAAAATTTCTCAAGAAACGAAAATAAAGAATTACTTTAAGATATTTGAACAGATATATGAGAATCCTACCATGTCTCTCTATAGTATATCGCTGGATACAAGATTGTGCCGAAATGCAGTATCAAAATATGTGAAGGAGATGTATGAAAAAGATATTGTACTGGGGCCCCACATCCGTATGAGACCTGCTGCAAATTACAAAGAGTACTTGTACTTGATGAATTTTTCAGATCCTTTTAAGGTCTTTAACGGATTAAAAGGATTTCCTCATGTAGTGTATCATGCCATGACCTTCGGGGACTGGAATACTATGGTGGTCACCGATAGACTGTTAGATTTTTCCACATTGGTAGGCTTTGAGACTGTAGTGTACCAAGGAGTGAGAGGTTGTTCTTACACTTGTAAGGTAGAATACACGCTGTGGGATGAAAGCTTCAGGAAAGTGAATGAGCAGGTGGCACAGTCTACCTGTATAGAGGATGAATACAAGAATCAGAGGTTAGCTCCTTTTCTGGATTGGGGAGAAGATGAATGGAAATTATTTCATACCTTTAAGTACAATATGAGGCAGAAGGTGACTCCCAACCTTCAAAAGATCAACGTACGGTACGAAACATATACGAAATGGATGGATACCTTAGAAGACCACTGCACCATTCACACGGGATTTTATCCTGGAGGGTATCAGAACTACCTGAGTTACGTTTTTTGGTTTCTTCAGATTGTGGACCGCTGGTGAAATCGTTATTCTCGTATTTTCCCACTACCACTTTTGTTATGGAATTAAAAAGCCAGTTACTGGTAATTGTCAGCATACCTTTTTCAGATGCAACCACGGATTTGTTCTGTATGCTGTACCGCATGAAAGTGAACCAGATCATAAAAGGATTCAATAAAGCAGTAGCACTCTTCTACTATCAACATTAGTCTACCCCTGAGATACTAAGTTACTTTTCACCCAGAGGAATTTTTAATACTTCTGTCGTCAGCTTGTGGGCAGCATCAAATTTGAATGTCCTGCTCAACCTCATTTTCATGGTTATCTCTCTGTTATTCTGATCATGTGTGTCAGGATGGTACTCCTTTCAATGAAGCATATATAAGAGTATGTCTATGGAGCTACTCTATCGGTGAGTGTCACTTTTGTTACACGTGTAACATTCCAACCAATCTAGGTTTACAATGCGAAAACCTTTGGCGAGTTCAAATTTTATCATGCATTTCTCCAGATAACATGCAAAGCTTTTAATCAGAAAATAGGTCAATTCAAGGCACCAACTTTTTGAATGCAAAATTTTCAAAGTTCGCTTCTTATAGATACTAGAGCAGCTACCAGGTTTTCCCAGTTGCTGCTGTGGAGTCCTCCTTCTGGTTCAACTGTTAAGAGTCCCGAATACTGCCAGGGTTGAATGATATCCAAAGCTTCATAAAACCCAAAGGGTGCCCCGGTCAACATCCACGTGTCACCTTGGAGCTGCCCTCGTAGATGTATATAGGTA
>Ga0209636_10000283_pt1 | contig 46130 bp, 42 predicted proteins | sample DeeMarSWOR152_54_FD_187464 | JGI IMG/M metagenome (GOLD analysis project Ga0209636, IMG submission 187464) | Marine sediment microbial communities from White Oak River estuary, North Carolina - WOR-1-52-54 (SPAdes) (version 2) | ecosystem: Environmental > Aquatic > Marine > Intertidal zone >...
ACGAGACCTCCGCCGAGCGGACCGGGCCTGTAAAGGGAGAGCACAGCCACGACGTCCTCAAATTTCTCGGGTCTTAGTTGTCTCAGGAGATCCTGCATGCCGCTACTCTCGAGTTGGAAAACCCCGATCGTCTTTCCTTCTGCCATGAGCGCGTACGTGGCCTTGTCATCGAGCGGTATTGAGCCGACCTCCAGCTTCACGTCCCTGCGCGCCCTCACCAGTGAGACGGCCTCGTGAAGCGCAGTCAGGAATCTCAAGCCAAGAAGGTCGATCTTAAGCAGGCCCAACTCCTCAACCGGATCCTTCGTAATCTGCGCAATGACCTCTCCGCTGGCAAGCCTCTGAAGAGCTACATAATCTGTGAGTGGCGAATCGGTAATGAGAAGCCCTCCCGCGTGAACGGACGGGTGACGGGGCAAACCTTCTATCTCTCGCGCCATGTTCAAGAGCACCTGCACCCGGTCGTCGTTTCCGTACATCTTTGCCAGAGCCGGCGACTCTCTCAGGGCACCGTCCAATGTTATTGCCGCCCCGCCGGGGATTGCGCGCGCAACACGGTCGATGACTTCCTCTTCGACGGCCAGAGCCCTTCCGGCGTCTCTCACGGCACTCCGGGCCGCCAGCGTATCCAGAGTGGCGATGTGAGCCACGTGTTTCTCTCCGTACTTACGGGTCAGATACTCCACGACTCTGTCTCTGGATTTGTGGGAGAGGTCCACGTCGATGTCAGGGAGCCCCGAGCGTCCTCGGCTCAAGAATCTTTCGAAGACCAGATTGAATTCAATAGGATCAACGTCGCTTATCCCCAAGCAGTACGCTATAAGGCTACCCACTGAAGAACCTCTTCCCGGGCCGACCGGTATCTTCTTCTGACGGGCGAAGCGTACGAGGTCCCACACGATGAGAAAGAAACCGGATAATCCCTGCTCGGCCACAACGGCCAATTCCCTATCCAGTCGCTCGCGCGCCGCGGGAAGTTCCTCCTCCGAGAACCTCTTTCTGAGACCGTCTTCACACTTGACCCTGAGATAGCTGCGCACAGTGTGTCCCGGAGAGAGTTTGAACCCAGGAAGGTGGACTCTATCCAGAGGGATGGCCAAGCTACAGCGCTCCGCAATCCCAATGGTGTTCTCGACAGCTTCGGGGATGTCATCGAATCGCTTCAACATCTCTTCCGGAGTCGTCAGGTAATACTCGGGAGGCTCGAGTCGTTCTCTGTTCGGGTCCCCGAGATGGGTGGCACTTTGTATCGCGAGCAACGCATCGTGTGCTTCGGCGTCTGAAGACTCAAGATAGTGAACATCATTTGTAGCCACCAGGGGTACGTCAAGAGTTGCTGACTGGCCTATCAGAAAATCGTTAAGCTTTTCCTCTTCGGCCGTTTTGTGCCTGCAGATTTCGAGAAACCAGTTTTCCTTCCCGAATAGCTCTCTGTATGCAGACACGAGCCGCGACGCGGCAGTGGGTCCCCGCTCGAAGAGTGCATGCGAAATCTCCGAATTCCGGGAGCCACTGAGCGCAATGAGCCCCTTCCCATTTGAAGATATGTCCCGGGCGCTTACGCGTCCGAGAAGAGAATCGGTTCTTGTGAGGGCCCTCGTAACTAGCTTGAGAAGATTGCCGTAACCTTCCTTATTTTCAGCGAGTAAAACAATGCGAAACGGCTTCTTCTGCTTGTCTTCTTCGCCCGCGCTCAGCCCATCGATGTCAAGCTCGCACCCGACTATGGACTTAACCCGCCTCGCCGCGGCTTCCTTCACAAAGGGAATGACCCCGAAGAACGACATGTGGTCCGTCATCGCCACCGCGTCCATGCCTTTCTCGACGACAGAGTCAAACAGCGGTCCGATACGGCACGCGCCTTCCAGAAGGCTGTACTCCGTATGAACGTGAAGATGTACGAACTTTCCGCTTTTCTTCAATGGCTCCTCCAGCCACCGCCCTGTGTTCCGGAATCGAGGTGTACTATGTCTGGCTTACGGGTTACATAGAGTCCTGGATGGGCCTGTCTTGAACGAGTCTCCCCGCGGCTGGTATAATGCCTCCAAAGAGGAGGTACGGACGGTGTCATCAACGTATCCATCTTACCTTAACCTGCTCGAGGGGGAAAGACTAAAAGCTAGGGCCCTCGAGGCCGCTCAGCTGCTGCGCAAATGCACGCTTTGCCCCAGGAAGTGTGGCGTGGACAGAACGGCTGGAGAGGTCGGCGAGTGCGGGGCAGGCCTCAGAGCCATGGTATCGAGCTACAACGATCATCACGGTGAGGAACCGCCTATTTCGGGCCTGAGGGGCTCCGGGACGATCTTCCTCACCAATTGCAGCATGAAGTGTATCTACTGTCAGAATTATCCCATAAGCCAACTTGGACACGGGGAGGAGGTCTCCAAAGCTGAACTGGCTGACATGATGCTTTCCCTTCAGAAGAGGGGATGCCACAACATAAACTTCGTAACTCCGACTCACTACATGCCCCAGATACTGACGGGCCTGACTCTCGCGGCCGAACAGGGCCTGGCTCTGCCGGTCGTCTACAACACCGGCGGCTACGAGCTTGTAGAGGTCGTAAAGCTTCTCGACGGAATCGTTGACATCTACATGCCTGACATGAGGTACGCCAGCGACGAGGCGGGCCTTAAGTACTCACACGTTGCCAACTACGCCAAGCACAACAGAGAGGCAATAAGGGAAATGCACCGTCAGGTGGGCGACCTACGGATCGACGAGCACGGAGTGGCCATAAGAGGACTCGTAATACGTCTTCTTGTTCTTCCTGGTTCTGTGAGCGGAACAGAGGAAACACTGGAGTTCATCGCCAAGGAGATTTCACTGGGGAGCTACATCAGCCTCATGGCCCAGTATTTCCCTGCGCACCAGGCGGCCCTCTTTCCCCCGCTCGACAGCAGGATAACCAGAGAGGAGTATGCGAGGGCTTTCAGTAAGATGCAGGAGCTGGGCCTCTCCAAGGGGTGGGCTCAGCGTCTGCCCTGATCGATGCCCGGTTTTTCAATCTACGCAGGCGTTCGACGATTCAGCCGTCCCCGCTTTCCTCTCAGCGTTTTCTCTTCCCCCGGTCGTTCTTGGCACCCTTTCTCTCTCGCCCTTTGGCTGCGTCACCGCCGCTCCTTTTCTTCTTGTGCAAACTAAGAGCGTCCCGCCTCTTCTTCCACTCGGCCATTCTCCTGGCTATCTCCGATTCGAAGCCTGAATCACCTGGATGGTAGTAACGCCTGCCCTGTAGCGACTCGGGCAAATACTCTTGGTCCACTATTGCATCGGGAAACTCGTGAGGATACTTGTAGTTCCTTCCGTATCCCAGCTCTTTCATAAGAAACGTGGGTGCATTTCTGATGTGAAGTGGCACCGGTGGATTCTCTCCTTCAGACACGTCCTTCTTGACCAGCGAATACGCCGTGTAGACTGCGTTGCTCTTTGGCGCCGTGGCAAGATAGGTGACCGCCTGAGCAAGAGCCGTGTTGCATTCGGGCATTCCTATGAGATGCACTGCTTCTTTTGCAGCGACGGCCACCAGAAGTGCTTGCGGGTCAGCGTTTCCTATGTCCTCTGAAGCAAAGCGTACGAGTCGGCGTGCCACGTAAAGCGGGTCCTCCCCTGCCTCCAGCATCCTGGCCAACCAGTAGAGAGAAGCATCCGGGTCCCCGCCCCTCATGCTCTTGTGAAGCGCCGAGATGATGTTGTAGTGCTCCTCCCCTTCTCTGTCGTAAAGCAGGGCACGTTTCTGCATGGCTTCCTGCACGGCTGACAGCGTTACTGCGCGTTTCCCCATTTCATCCGGCGCCGCCGTTGTCACGGCCAGCTCCAGGGCGTTCAGAGCCACCCTGGCGTCGCCTCCAGCCGTGTTCGCCAGAAAACTTAGTGCCTCCTCTTCCACGACAGGAGAAAGCGAGGCAAGGCCCCGCTGCTCATCCGTCATGGCTCTTTCAAGCACTGTCCTGAGCTCGGAGACACTCAGAGGTTCCAGAACGAACACCTTCGAGCGGGAAAGAAGAGCCGAAATGACTTCGAACGAAGGATTCTCAGTCGTTGCACCGATGAGCACGATGGTTCCGTTCTCCACGTGAGGCAGAAAACCGTCTTGCTGTGCCTTGTTGAATCTATGAATCTCGTCCACAAAGAGTATGGTCCTTCGCCCCGAGCTTCTCCTCGCTGTGGTGGCTTTAGCGATCACCTCTCTGATTTCCTTTACACCCGAGGTGACCGCGCTGAAGGCCACGAACTGCGAATCAGTCATGCGGGCGATGATGCGGGCCAGGGTAGTCTTGCCGGTTCCCGGAGGACCCCACAGAATGATGGACTGGATCTCGTCGCTCTCGATGGCCTTCCTGAGAACCTTCCCAGGTCCGACGATGTGCTCCTGGCCAACGAACTCCTCCAGCGAAACTGGTCGCATCCTATCAGCAAGGGGAGCCGTGACCGTCTTCTTAGGTTCGGTCTCAGGAGAGAAAAGATCCATCTGCTAACGCTCCTCCTAACCGACTGGCGTCTCGTCGCAATCCGGCTGACGTCTTCTCGCGCTTATGCCGCGAGGCGGCCACGCCACCTATCCCGTGGCCGAAACTGTAACGTGGACCTTTCTTCGGCGGGGCCCATCGAACTCGCAGAAGAAGATCGTCTGCCACGTGCCGAGCATCGGAGCACCGTCCTTGACAGGAACAATCTGTGTTACTCCCACGACGCTCGATTTTATGTGTGCGGCGGAATTGCCTTCCGTGTGTGCGTAGTCGGCCTCAAAAGGTATGAGATCATTCAGGATCTTGAGGATGTCTCGCTTGACCGAGGGATCTGCGCCTTCGTTTACAGTGACTGCGGCGGTGGTGTGGGGAACGTACAGAATGCACATACCATCCTTCACTCCGCTCTTGCGCACACAGCTGGCCACCTGCCTGTTTATGTCTATCATTTCCGTTCTGGAGCCTGTGCTAATGTCTATGACGTCCATGGCGTCGTCCCTCCTGAAAGCTCAATCCAAGTATCCTTCGGGATGCTCCTTCATCCATTTCCAGGCGCTCTGAATGATCTCGTGCAAAGAGGTGCGCTGCGGATTCCACTTGAGTACCTCTCTTGCCTTCTCGGAACTGGCGACCAGCCTTGCGGGATCTCCCTTTCTGCGCTCTGAGTCTTTCGCAATAATGTCAACACCAGTGACTTCCCGACCTGCAGAAACGACTTCTTTCACCGAGAAGCCGTTCCCGTTACCCAGATTGAACACTCCGCTCGTTCCGCGGACGAGTGCATCCATCCCCAGAATGTGAGCCTCTGCCAGGTCCACCACGTGCACATAATCCCTGACACACGTCCCGTCCTTGGTAGGATAATCGGTGCCGAAAATCTCGATGGCCTCGCGTTGCCCCAAGGCCGTTTTAAGCACCACAGGAATCAAATGAGTCTCCGGCTCGTGGCTTTCTCCGTGAGCTGCAGTGGCCCCGGCCGCGTTGAAGTAGCGAAGAGAAATGTTACTTAGGCCATGGGCAATCTCGAACCATCGGAGCATTCTCTCGAAGGCAAGCTTGCACTCGCCGTAAGGGTTCTGTGGAATGGTCGGCGCGGTTTCAGGAATGGGGACAGCTTCGGGTTCGCCATAGACAGAAGCGGAAGAAGAGAAGACGATTCTCTTCGTACCGTGGCGCACCATCGCGGTGAGGAGATTCAAACCACAAACGAGTCCGCTCCAGTAGTACTTCTCCGGAACGCGCATAGATTCCTCAACAAGAGTGTGACCTGCCAGATGCATCACGCAGTTGAACATGTGTTCGCGAAAAAGCCGCTCCACCTCCGTCGCGTCGCACAGGTCGCCCGCGACAAGTTTCGCAGAGGGTTCAACCGCGCCCCTGTGGCCTGTCGACAGATTGTCGAACACCACCACCGAATGCCCCTTTTTGGCGAGAAGCTCTACCAGGACACTCCCGACGTAGCCAGCTCCGCCCGTGACCAGAATGTTCATATGCTACCTCCGCGTCAGCACAGATCGTGCCTAATGAAGCCTCTGAACTGTAGTCTGCCACATGGTCCCGGACTCTGCAAGCGCAACTTACTGTGCACGTGGCATAGAGTTAGCTCCATTCGGTGCTGCCCGCAGACGAGAATCCGTTGCTTTCAGGGCGAGTCTCGGCCGGATCCGGGTGAGGAGCTTCTCCGAAGCCGGCCGCCTCAGAGCAGGAATTTCGTGAGCAAAGCACGTTTTTGCGGTTGACAACCGCGTTCGCTCTTTGTTAGCGTTTTGGTGAAGAGCGAAGCGGAGTTCCCTGCCCAGAGCGTGTCCTTTCAGCGCTTGAGCCTAACTTGGTAAGCGGGCTATCTTTCAAGGAGAGGTTTTGGGGCTGCCGAAAGCACCCTGTGGTGGGGAACTTCCTTATGTTTTGGAGGAATTAGGCCACTAGGTTGCCCCGGTAGAAGAGGGATAGAGTTTTGACAAAGCGCGCGGAGACACTCGTTGTTCTTACTCTGGTGGGAGCCTTTTTCGTTTTCGTGATGCTTTGTTCCTGTGACAAGGAGAATCTGATCGATCCTCCGGATTTCTTTCAGTCAGCCGATACCTACATCGCAGGAGACCCGGACTTCTGGTCTGAGTGTGACCACCCCTGTGGTTCTTTCGCACCACCCCCGCAGTCGATTTCCGCTCCTCCCCCCAACGGCGACATATTAATCTGTACTGGCCCGAATCCAACATCGGGACCGATATGCATCGAATATGTTCTGCGAACCGAGGCAGACGTAGCTATGTCCGTTTACTCGCAGAAGGGTGAGAAGCTCAAGACCTTGGTTCGCTCAAGGCAATCTGCACTCACCCGTTCGACCGAGTGGGATCTGACGGACGACAGCGGCCGCGAAGTGGCCAACGGAACGTACCGCGTGTTCTTCAAGGCCGGAGATTACGTGACGCACGGAGACGTCATCGTCAGGCGCTAGGAGACTTTGGGTGAACAATTCGAGCAGTGCGAAACCAATCGCTTACCGGGGGCTGCCCGCTCTTCAAGGCAGGCGCCTCACGATCCAGGCGGTGCTGCTGTGCCTCGGGTTTTTCGCCGTGACAACGACTTCGATTTTCGGGACGGCGTATTCGTCCACGGATTTCGCTGGCGGAGTCGCCTTCCCCAGAGGGTTTTTTGACTACGGCTTCAGTGCCTACGCCGAACAGGGAATACGCTACGGTCTCTTCCCGCCCTTCTTAAGTCCGGTCGTGCGAGGGTCCGGATATTTTTCTTACAGGGACAACGTGAGGCTTGCCGTGGGCTCTGCGTCTTTTCTCCTCAAGCTGAGTCCGCCGAGGCCTGTTTCGGGAACGCTCGGCTTCTCTCCTTACGTCTCTGTGGGACCGAGCGTCAACTACTTGTACTCCTGGGCCGACCTTGAAGACTTCGGCAGTATGTCCGAATCAGACTTGTCCACTACTCTCAGCGTTTTTGCCGGAGCTGACTTCTTCTCCGCGTCCGGCTTGACGCTCTTCGTCGAGGGGCGCCAGACAGTCCCCAGCGACTTCACGTTCGACTACGTGCTCGTGGGTTTGAAGTTCCGCGGCTCAGATCTTCCAGGTACCGACTGAGATACTCCCCCGTGTACGATCCCCTCACCCTGGAAAGCTCCTCGGGTGTCCCTGATGCAACGACGTAACCCCCCTTGTCTCCTCCCTCGGGTCCCAGGTCGATGCAGTAATCGGCCGAAGCTATGAGCTCGATGTTGTGCTCGACTACGAGCACCGTGTTTCCTCTATCGACCAGTTTGTGAAGAACCTCCACGAGGTTTCCGACGTCTGCTGGATGCAGTCCCACCGTCGGTTCGTCGAGTATATACAACACTCCTCGTGTGCCGGACTGCAGCAACTCTCGCGCTATCTTGAGCCTCTGGGCCTCTCCCCCCGACAGCGCCGTGGCAGACTGTCCGAGAGTCAGGTAACCGAGTCCCACGGTCTTCAGAATCCAGAGCCTCTCGCACACTGAAGGCTGGTCCGAGAAAAACGAGATGGCCTCGTCCACGGTGAGTTCAAGTACATCGCTTATGTTCTTGCCTCGATGCCTGACATCCAGGATCTCCTTCTTGTACCTGCGACCTCCACACTTATCACAGGTAACGAACACATCCGCCAAGAAGTACATTTCTACCTTTATGCTTCCGGCTCCCTGGCAGGTCTCGCACCTGCCGCCAGGTATGTTGAAGGAGAATGTTCCGGCTGTGTACCTTCTCCTTCGCGATTCGACGTTGGAGGCGAACACCTGCCTGACGGCGTCGAAGGCCTTGACATAGGTGACCGGATTTGAGCGAGGCGATTTGCCGATCGGTGTTTGGTCCACCATTCTCACGTCTTCCACAAGATCGCCACCTTCCAGTTCCGCGTGGGCACCGGGCTTGAGAACGCTGCGCCCCTTCTCCAGTGCAAGCTGCCTGTAGAGTATGTCTGTAACGAGTGTGCTCTTACCGGAGCCGGAGACTCCTGTAACACAAACGAGCAATCCCTGAGGAATCTCCACCGTCAGCCCCTTCAGATTGTGCTCCTTCGCCCCCTTGATGACGAGAGTGAATCCCACAGCCTTTCTGCGCCTTCTCGGGCGCGATACCCTCTCTTTCCCGCTGAGATACCGGCCCGTGAGCGAGTCCTCGCTCGTAAGGAGCCCACTCAGATCACCCTGATAAACCACCTCACCCCCTCTTCTGCCTGCAAGCGGTCCGAGGTCGACGAACCAGTCGGCAGCGCGAACCACGTCCCTGTCGTGTTCAACTACAACTACTGTGTTGTCCGCGCTACAAAGATGCCGGAGAACGGAAACAAGCCTCTCGCTGTCCCTTGCATGAAGTCCGGTGGTCGGCTCGTCAAGAACGTACAGCGAGTCCACCAGGCCCGAACCGAGGGCATTGGCAATCTCTATCCTCCTGAGCTCACCGCCCGAGAGCGTGCGCGAGAGCCGGTCCAGCGTGATGTATCCCAGTCCCACCTGCTTTAGGAAACGCAGCCTGTACGTGACCTCCTCCAGTAACCGTCGCGCGATCTCTTTCTCACGAGGCTCGAGCGTTAATCGCGAGAAAAACTCAAGTGAGGCTTCCACGTCCATCGCCACTAGTGCGGCTATGTGTTTGCCTCCCACCTTAACGTTCAGGGCCTCTTTCCTGAGCCTTTTCCCCTCGCACTCGCGGCAGACGACCGGCCGCTGACATCTCTTCACGAGAAAACGGGCGCTGCTCTTGTAGCTCTTCTCCCTGAGCTTCTCGAGAAAAGGAACTACTCCTTCGAATTCGCTGCTGCCATAGAGAATGACTGCTTTCTGTTCCTTCGTGAGTTTCTTAAAGGGCACATCCAGCGGAACTCCGCTGTCCCGGGAGAACCTCCTCAGTTCCCCCGAGAAATATCGCCACCACTGGCCCGCCCACGGAGCGATTGCCCTCTCGAGAATAGTCTTCTCGACATCGGGAACTATGAGGTCCGGGGCGAACTCCAGAACGTTGCCGAATCCCCGACAGTGTCCGCAGGCCCCGTAGGGGCTGTTGAAGGAGAAGAGCAACGGGGTTGGCTGAACGTAATCGGTGCCACATCTTGTGCACCTGAAGCTTCTGTCAAAACGAAGGACATCGCCGTCCTCCATTACAACCGCGGCCCTGCCACCACCCTTCTCCAGAGCCGTGGCCATGGAATCTGTCAGTCTATCCAGGTTGCCTCTGTTGACCCGGAGGCGGTCCACGAGAACTAGAACTTCGCGCCCTTTTCCCGTCTTTCTGGTATTCAGGTCCTCCAGCTCCAGAACCGTAGCGTTCACGTAGGCTCTCACGAAACCGGCTGCCCGAAGGCTCTCGGCGGTGTCTCTAAACTCCCCGGGTTTGAAGGGACCCAAGGAAAACGCGATGAGAACTTGTCCCGTCGCACGCCGCCTAACCTCGTCAACTGCACTCTGAAGTGTGTCTGCCTCGACTGGGATTCCGCACTCGCTACAGTATGTCCTCCCGATTCTCGCATAGAGAAGTCTGAGATAGTCGTATATCTCGGTCGCAGTTCCAACGGTCGAGCGGGCACTTCTGGGCGCTTCGGAATCGCCTATTGCGACGGCGGGTCTCAGGCCCTCGACCGAGTCGACCTCCGGTCGCGACATCCGCTCAAGGAATTGCCTCGTATAGCTTGACACCGACTCGATGTAGCGGCGCTGACCCTCCGCATACAGCGTGTCGAAGGCAAGCGTAGATTTCCCTGAGCCACTCACCCCTGTAACGACAGTGATCTGACCCACCGGGATATCAACGTCTATCCGCTTGAGATTGTGCTGTCTAGCACCTCGAATCTTGATCCACCCAGACATCACTCCTTAATCCTCTCGAGCATAAGCAGAGTAGCCGAGCCACCACCAGGACACGCAAGAGCTCGGATACAACGCATTACTGACCAATAGAATCTTAGGACAAAGGTGTCTCGATTGAAAGCGTAACCAGCGTATCCCAGGGGCGATACGCCGAGTGCTTCACGCGAGGCACCCGTCCCCCGACCCAAATGCGAAAATGCCAGCGCAGGAGAGTCCGGCGCTGACATTTTCTGAGGACCTGCCAAGTGAAGACGAACTATTTCTTTTTTCTTCTGGCCGTCTTCCTCTTGGTTGTTTTCCGCTTAGCGGTTTTCCGCTTCGTGGTTTTCCTCTTGGCGGTTTTCCGCTTCGTGGTTTTCCTCTTGGCGGTTTTCTTCTTGGTTGTTTTCCGCTTAGCGGTTTTCCTCTTCGTTGCCTTCCTTTTCACCGGCATTACGTTTCACCCCCTCCCTTGTGGTGTCGAGGCTTGCACCTCCTGTTTCTTCACCAAGTCTGCACTTAGGAGCTCCTGAACGTATGAAAGCATCCAGGCGAGATCAAAAGGTTTCTTTACGTAACCGTCGACTCCCAACCTCTGAGCCTTCTCCCTCACCCCCGAGTTGTCGTACGCCGTCATCAGAACTACCTTCGTCTCCGCCTCTCTCTTCCTGAGCTCTCGCAGAACGCTTAGCCCATCTGCCCTGGGCAACCTGTTATCAAGAATCACCAGGTCAAAGCCTGATTCGGAGAACAGTCGTTTCTGGGCTTGCTCTGCACTTCTGGCAGTGCTAGCCTCGTACCCGGCCTCCTTCAGAGCGCTGGAGAGTGTCTTCGCAAGAAGCTTCTCGTCTTCTACAATCAGAATTGATTTCGCCACTCTTCATCTTCCTTCCCTTTTTCTGATGCAACTCCTACTTGTGATGCAACATCCGCGCCAGGAAAGAAGCGAAGTCGACGAAAACTTCGGCGTCTCTATCTTGTTTTGCTACTGTCGGTTAGAAAACCGCATTATCGCTCCGTCAAAAGTACGGCGAATTCCTTCCTCCGTCTCTAAGACACGCTCCCGTTTTCTGTCAAAGATTCTTATAGGTGTCAATTGACGATCTGTCTTTCATTTTCTTCTGCAATCACTTGCGCGAGTGTCAGGTTTATTTACACATCAACTATTCTTACATCTTGCGAAGCTTCAGTTTGAATGAGAAGAGTGAAGAACCGGTGTCACTTCCTCCAGCTTCTTCAGTTTCTCAATCAGTCCCTGTCTAGATATCCCGAGCACTCTGGCCGCCTCAGACTTGTTGCCGGCGGTAAGTCGCAGCACTCGTCTGATGTGTTTGGCCTCTAACTCCGCCAGACTCTCAACGTCGGACTTCTCCGGAGAAGAAGACTTTCCCCGGGATTCCTGCCTCTGGGCGATGGCTATCTCCCTGGGCAGGTGCTCCGGGCTGACCAACGGGCCCTTTTCCAAGAGCACTGTTCTTTCAATCACATTCTTAAGCTCCCTGATGTTCCCGGGCCACGAGTAATTGAGAAACAGTTTCTCTGCATCCGGGGAGAGCCCCTTGAACTTCTTACCGAACTTCTTGCTGAAGTGCCCGATATAGTATGCGGCAATCTCCAGTGCGTCCCCTTCCCTGTCGCGCAAGGGCGGCATGTGTATGGACACCACCTTGAGCCGATAGTACAGGTCTCCGCGGAACGCCCCTTCTTGCACCTTCGCCTCAAGATCCTTGTTCGTGGCCGCCACAATACGGATGTCGACGCTAATGTCCTCCCAACCTCCGACCCTTCTGAAAGTAAGAGTGTCTATGAATCTGAGCAATTTCGCCTGAGTGGAAATGGGCATGTCCCCCACTTCATCCAGAAACAACGTTCCCCCATCCGCAAGCTCGGCCAGACCCTTCTTCTGTTGGGAGGCATCCGTGAATGCCCCTTTTTCGTGGCCGAACAGCTCATTCTCAAGCAGGTTTTCCTGGAAAGAGGAACAGTTAATCTCGACGAAGGGAGATTGAGCCCTCTCGCTCTGGAAATGAATGGCTCGAGCCACCAGCTCCTTGCCCGTGCCGCTCTCTCCCTCTATCAGCACGGTCGTAGCGTCACTTTTTGCAACCTTTGCCACGGTCTCTTCGACCAGGCCAGTGGCATCAGAGCTCCCCACCGTGTCATGCAAGGCGTACCTTTCCCATTCCCTTTTCTCGTAGAGCCCCAGTCTCGCCTTACAGGCGGCACTCTTTGTCGCTGCCTCGACTGTCAGCACGATCTCTTCGAGCTCGTAGGGCTTCTTCAAGAAGTCAAATGCCCCCCTCTTCATGGCCTTTACCGAAGAGCGGACATCTCCATAAGCAGTTATCACGATGACCTGGGATGCGGGACTTATTTCCCTTATCTTCTCGAGCAGGTCAAGACCGTCAGCGTCGGGAAGCCTGAGGTCCAGGAGAACCACGTCCGGCAGATGGGACTTCACACTTTCGATGCCGTCCTGGCCGTTGGCCGCAAGGACCACGCGGTACCCCCTCTCCTCAAGCACCTTCTTCAAGGACTTCCGGATAAGCTCCTCATCATCTATGGCCACAACTGAAAACGCAGGCATGTTTCTACTCAGTCCCTCCAACAGGAAGCGTTACAGTGAAGACGGCCCCGCCTCCCTTCGCGTTCTCCGCAGTGATCGTACCGCCATGATCGCGCACAATTCTGTGGGAAATGGACAGTCCCAGACCCGTACCCATAGAACGCGTGGTGAAAAACGGGACAAACACCCTGTTCAGATTCTCTTCAGGGATTCCACATCCGGTATCGCGGAACGTGACGATGACGTGGGATTTCCTTGATCGCCGTCGCTTCAGGGAACTTCCGATTGTAAGAACGCCTCCCTCAGTCGTCGCTTGAATCGCGTTCAGCGAGAGATTCAAGAACACTTGCTGGATAAGGTCCGGGTCGGCAAGAACCGACGGGAGATTGTCTGCCAGGCGGGTCTCAACGCTGACCTCAGCGGAACTCAACTGCAAGGACAGATTGTCCACCACCTTCTCAATAATGATGTTCAGATTCGTCTCTGTCTGCCTGCCGGGCTGGGGATTGGCAAAAATGAGAAGGTCCGTGATTCTTTGCTCAATCCGATCAAGCTCCTTGATGACGTCTTCCAAATCCTCCTTCCTCTGATCTCCGTCAGGGAATTTGGATCCCACGAACTGCACCGTAGTTCTGATACCTGTCAGCGGATTACGGATTTCGTGAGCCACGCAAGCCGAAAGCTCCCCCAGAGAGATGAGCCTGTCCATGTTGCGCTGGAGCTCCTCGTCCGTATCTACGTCGGACATGTCCTCCAGAATCGCCACACGGCAGAGAACCTCTCCCTCCCCATCCATGACAGGAGTGAGCCCGACCCGCATGAGGAGCTCTTCCTCATCTACGACGAACCTCACCTCGCTTCGCGTCTGTTCACCAAGGGGATCGACTCCATCCCTCGTCAGCCATCTCGTGTCCTGGGGATGGAGAACCTCGGATATGTCTTTTCCCTCCGCCTCTGTCCTCTGAATCTTGAAGACTTCCTCGCCCTTCTTGTTAAGGAAGACGATCCTTCCCTCTACATCCACCGCCACAAGCACGAGCGGCAGCCCGTCCACAATAAGTCCGCCAAGTTCGGCGTCAAGGACTCCTGTCTGCGCTTTCCGGTGCATCTCTAATCCGAGCGCGAGTTCTCCGAAGGGAATCTACTTGCTACTGATCAACAGTCACTGTCGCACAGGAAATCACGAATGCATTTTCACGCCACTCTTGACACATACAGAAAATCAAGTCAACACAAAAGATGCAATTTTGAGAATTTTTTTCGCCAACCCTGCTTCGTTCATCCGTCCGGGAATTCCGAAGTGAGAACAACCGAGTGAGAGTCATTACTCGTGTGTTCGAATGGTTGCTGGAGAACATGCCACCCGACTAGTCACCCAAAGGAAGAGACTTCGAGAAGAAAGGGAAGTTAAAAACGAGACGAGATGAAAACTAGAACATGGGGATGAAACGAGAAGACGAGAACGCGAGAATATTGAAGTGGAGAGTTCGAGAAAATGAGAGACCCAGAGGGCGAAAGAAGAGGAAAGGACGAAGGCGAAAGCCGGATGAAACAGGGTGGTCGGTGTGGCCGAAACGACGGCGTAACTTCTTGTAAATACTGCAACAATGGCACCGGCTTCCAGAGAACCGCGGTGAGACGAGCACCCATTAATCGCCGGTTACTGTCATCCTTATTCTGGTGATTCCGTAGCGATGGACGTCCATCACTTCGAAAACGGCTTTCTCGTGCTCTACCCTCTCCCCTATCTTAGGCAGCCTGTCAAGCGCAGAAAGTATGAATCCCCCTATCGTCTCGTAGCCCTCTTTGGGGAGGTCCAGCTCAAACTGCTCGTTGAACTCGTCGATATCCATTCTTGCATCGATCAGGTATTCCCTTTCGCCCGTCTGCTCGATCTGCTCGCTGACGGCTTCGTGCTCATCAATGAGCTCACCCATGATTTCCTCAATCAGGTCCTCTACCGTGACTATCCCTACGCACGTCCCAAGTTCATCCACTACCAGAGCTATCGGAGCCCTGCCCTGGAGCATCTCTATGAGCAGGCCGTCGAGTCTCTTCGTCTCAGGTACCACACGTATCGACCTGATGAACTCCGAAGTCCTTTCCTGCCCCTTCTCGGCATAGAGCACATCGAATACGTTGACAAACCCTATTACCTCATCCACTCGTTCTCTGTGCACGAGGATACGCGTGTGCCCCCTGTCTTTCACCAGCGCCTTGAGCTCACCGACCCCTGCCTTTTCCTCTATGGACGCAACATCGCGCAGCGGAATCATTACCTCTCTCACGGTGGTACTCCCGAAGTCGAGTACGCCGTGCAACATATCGCGCTCTCTCCCCCGCAGAGCACCCTTCTCGGCACTTTCTCTGACAATGCCCTTCAGTTCCTCTCTGGTCACGAAGGGGCTCCTCCTCTTGGTTCCGGTAATGCGGAACACGGAGTTGATGAAGAGGGTTGTCAGCTTAACAAAGGGCGCCAAGAAAGACGTCGCCGCGGCAAGTGGACGTGATACCTTCAGCATCGCCGTGTCTGCCCTAAACCTGAAATATGCTTTAGGCATAACCTCAGCAAAGATAAGAAGTAACGGTGTCACGACGAGCGTAGAAACAGCGGGGGCCGCGGAGCCGAAGGCCTGCGCCAGGAGGGCAGTAGCTATTGCCGCAGCGCTGACAGTGAATATGTTCGTTCCGATGAGCGTTGCAGCAAGTACGCCTTCCTGCCTGACGAGGAGCTGCGAAAGGCGCTCGGCCCTCGTGTCCCGGAAGCGAATCAGATGTCTGAGGCGAATCCGGTTCACAGAGACGACGCCTGTCTCGCAACCGGAGAAGAAGGCGGACAGAAACACAGAGACTGCGATGGCTAACAAACCTATAACGGCAAGTGGCGTCACGACCGGAACCTCCTGACCCTGCACCGGGTCACCCTGTTCCTCTTGACACCCAGAACCTCAAACCTGTAACCGGCATGCTCGACGGTCGCACCTTTGGACGGCACTCTTCCGAGCATCTCAAAGATGAACCCGCTCAACGTGACGGCGTCCGTTTCTGCAAGTCTCACTCCGAGCGCCTCGCGCACCATGTCCAGATCCGCCCGACCGTCGATCAAGAATCCGCCATCCGCCAGACGCCTCACTGGAACTTGATCTGCCTCATACTCGTCGTAGATCTCGCCCACGACTTCTTCAAGGATGTCTTCCTTTGTAAGAAGACCCAGCGTCTCCCCGTATTCGTTGACCACAATCACTATGAAGGTCCCCTTCCTCTGCATCTCGTGCAGCAATCCCTCGAGCTTCCTGCAAGAGGGAACAAAAAGGACCGGCTTGAGAAGCGACTCCACGGATTTGTCGGCCCACAGGAAGAATTCCTTAGTACCCAAGAAGCCCACAATGTCATCGATGCTCTTTTCGTAGACAGGGATTCTGCTGTGCTTGGCCTCTCTCATGAAAGCGGCGATATTCTCTCTAGTTGTACCGCGCTCGACGGCCACGATATCCACCCTGGGAGTCATTATCTCCTCAACCCTCGTCTCGGCGAATTCCAGGATATTCACGCCGATTCGCCTTTCTTCCGGCGTGAACCCTTCGGCCTCGTCCACCTCGTGCATGAGCATCCTCAGCTCGGTGGGTCCCACCGCAGGCTTGCTCTCCAACTCCTTCCTGCTCACCAGGGCGAGCGAGGAGAGCACAAAGTTGGAGAAAGAGGCCACGGTGTGCGTCACGGGTCTGACTGCCTGGCTGAACACGGTCAGCGGACCGATCAGGATTCTGGCGATCGGAACCGGGAAGCTCACGGCAACGGTCTTGGGCAGAATCTCCCCGAAAACGAGGAGCAGGATCGTGTCAACGACTATTGCAATTGCTATTCCCCTAGGTCCCAGGAGGATACCGAAAAGGGCAGTTGCGACGGCGGCACTGGCCACGTTCACCAGAATGTTCCCAGCCAGTACCGTTGTGAGAAGGTGACTGGGATGCTCCATGGCTCGTGCGATGCGCTTGCCTGTACGTCCGCCCGAATCGGCAAGGGCGCTCAGCTGAAGCCTTGGTATTGAGAACAGAGAAGTCTCAGAAGCCGAGAAGAATGCCGAGAGGATCAGAAGAACTCCGAGAAGGGCAATCAGAATGAGGGACATGGGAACGCGTTCTTACCTCCGCCGGGAGTGTATCGGGTGCACCTTTCGGCGTCAACAGATATCCGCACGGCCGACCGCGAGCGCTTACCCGGCCGAGATCGCGCATGCCCTGCCCACGGCACTTCTGCCCAAATCACAGGCACTTGCTTTTGCAGTCAGGGAGTGTTAGTCTTGAGCCAAGAGTTCCGGCAACCCACTTTCCAGGAGGCTCGTTCATGTTCCTTTTCGAGAGGCTGAGAAAAGGCACAAAAGTAATCCTGTGGATTACTGTCTTTGCTTTTGTAGGATTCATCTTCTTGGTATGGGGAATGGACATCCAGCGAAGCTCCGGTCCGAACCCCACCGTTATCGGAACCGTTAACGGCCAGAGGATTCCGACCAGTTATTACAGGCAGATCCTTGCAAACGCATACGAGCAGCTTAGGCGGGACCGAGGAGGCAGCGTCTCTGAGAGTGACGAATTGAGACTCCGACAGATGGCCTGGGACAGAGTCGTGAACGAAACGTTGATCGCGCAGGAAATTCAGCGCCGCCGAATCAGTGTCAGTGATTCAGAGCTCGAGTATTACATCCGCCACAGCCCGCCCGCCGAAGTGGCTGAGAGCCCCGCCTTTCAGACAGACGGCAAGTTTGACCCGGTGAAATATCGACAGATACTGCAGAATCCGGCCTACGACCTTACCGGGTTGGAAGCCATAGTGCGAACTACCATCCCTGTTCGTAAGTTGGAGGAGCTTGTGGCCTCGTCGGCAAAGGTCAGCAACAACGAAGTCAGGGCATACTTCGAGAGAAGCAACGAGAAGGTCGACTTCAGCTTCGTGATCACCAGACCCGTGGACTTCACGGTAGAACCGGAGAGCATATCCGAAGAGGAACTCAGAGCGTTCTACGAGGCGAACTCCGAGGACTTTCGCATTCCCGAGGCAGCTAACCTGCGCTACGTGAGAATACAGAAGGAGCCGTCTGCCCAGGACGAGAGCCAGGTTCTGGGCGCCGCAAACGACATATGTAGAGAGGCGCGTTCGGGCACGGATTTCGCCGAGCTCGCTTCGGCCTTCTCGCAGGGACCCGAGGCAGAGAATGGCGGAGACATCGGCAGGCTCTTGCCCCGAGAATCGATTCCCCCAGCCCAGAGGGACGTTGCCTTTTCACTCGAGCCCGGCCAGGTCTCATCACCCCTTAGAGATACGAGAGGGTTCGTAATAATCAGGCTTGAAGAGAAGAGGCTCGACGAGGGTGTCGAGAAGGTCAGATTCCGCCGCATATTTCTGCCGGTTGAGCCCAGCGCGCAAACGTTGGGTGAGTTTCAAGCGAAGGTTCAAGAAATCCGTGATAAGAGCTCACGCATGGCTCTTCAGGAAGTGGCTCAGGAAATGGGCCTCGAGCTCAAGGAATCAGGAACCTTCTACAAGGGAGGCCTTTCTCCGATTCTTCCGAACAACGAAGCGGCCGAGGATTTCCCGTTCAAGAACAAGCTCGGCACGATAAGTCAGCCCATCGAGACCAGACGGGGCTGGTACTTCCTCGAGGTGTATCAGAAGGAGGCCTCGTACGTTCCCGGCTTCGAGAACGCAGAACCCGACGTCAGGCGCGCCGTCGTTGCCGCAGAGAAGGAGAGACTCGCACGGGAGAAGATTGAATCCATGATCGGGCTCATGTCCCAGGGAATGAGCTTCGAGAAGACTGCGGAAGAGGCTTCGCTGGAGGTGAAAAGGGCCACTGCCATCGGGAAGTTGGACCCGATACCTGGTGCCGGACGTCAAGCCGCCGTGACCGGAGCTGCGTTCGCACTTTCCCCGGGGAAGACTAGTTCGGTACTGGAGGGAGAAGGAGGCTTCTTCCTGGTGAGATTGGACCGACGCGTTCCGCTTGATGAAGAGCTCTACGTCTCGCAGAAAGACCAGATAAGGTTTCAGCTGATGCAACAGAAGAGAATGATTGCGATATCATTGTGGCTGGAAAAGATGCGCAACGCCGCCAAAATAGAGGACTATCGCGCTGAGATTCTGGGATTCTAGCCCGCGTGAGGAGAGGGCTTATCGTCTTCTCGGGAGGAGTCCTCGTCTTCCTTGACCTGTGATTCCAGCTCCTTGGCTCCTTTTTTGAACTCCCTGATCCCCTTCCCGAAAGCCTTCATTACCTCCGGGATTCTCTTCGCCCCGAAAAGGATGAGGATTATCAGGAGGATAATCAGGATCTCTCTAAAACCTATGTTGCCCACAACATTCACCTCCATCCCCCAGACATAATTTCCGGGGAGCTACCTTACAATATTAAACCACTTCAGAAGGTGTGCCAGCAAGAAAACAAAAAGAACACTGACGACATTTGCCTTGATCGTGAAGCCAAATGTCACCGAGAAAATGATCAGATTCAAGGTCGCTGGGGGAAACTCATACGTGTAGCCCAGAACAAAGACGTTCTTCACGGGCGACTCGGGCAGAAAGAACCCCAATATCTCGCCTACGACAGTGCCCAAGAGGAGTCCCAGCATTAGGACCAACGTCAAATAACCGAGCTTTCGACCCTTAGACGGCACTCGCACCTCCAATGTCTTCGGATCCGGCCTAACGCCGGGAACCCCAGCCTGTCTTTCGCTTCCACTCTCCCAGGGCCTTGAGTCTCGCCCAATCGGCACCCACAACAACCGTCACGTCACTTGAAGGAGCGGTTATACGCTGCAACATGACCCGCTCACACTGAAGAACTTCACCCACCCTCTGCGCCTTGTCTCTCGAACCGCTTCTATCAATAACCATGGTGTGCTCGTAATCGAACGCATCGGCGTTGCCCGTTCCGACAATGTCGAATCCAGCATCCCTCAGACAGGAAGACACCTCCTCCGCGATGCCCTCCGTTCCGCAACCGTTGAGCACCATGATACGCGTGTCAAAAGACGAGTCCTCCCCCCAGGTCGCCTCTTCGATCCTGTCTCGCCGAAGGAGAGGATAGCTGAGCGCCAGAATCAGAAGGCCAACTCCCACCATGTACAAGTGCGTGACCCTGATCCGTCCAAGCGATGCTGTGATACCACTACTTCTTTTTCGAGCCACGGCGCCCCCCCCTCGGACCCTCGCCGGTTCCGGCCAGGACCTCATCCATCGCGGCTTTCAGCTTCCCGTATGTGCAACCAAGAGCTTCAGGAAGAACCTCCGTCCCGCCAGTGGTCGACATGAAGTTCGTGTCCCCGGACCATCTGGGCACTACGTGAACGTGCAGATGCCCCAGGACCCCTGCCCCGGCACACCTGCCCAGGTTGATGCCCACGTTGAACCCCTGGGCACCGTATGCCTTCTTCAAGACGCGTTCAGACAGCGAGAGATGCCTTGCAAGGTCAAGCCACTCAATTTGGGTCAATCCAGACATCGTGCCAACGTGACGCCTGGGAGCGACCATCAGATGGCCACAGTTATAGGGGAAAGCGTTGAGCATGACCAGACATCTCTCCGAGATCGTGAGAACGAGGTTCTTCTTGCCCGGTCGCGACCTGGATTTCTCACAGAAAAGACACTCACCCGATTTCGCTGATTCAATGTACTTCATTCGCCATCCGGCCCAAAGTCGGTCACTCATGACGTTCTCACGGAGCTTCTGAGAGTTCCTTCAGAATGCGCTCGCCTTCCTTAAGCTGCTCTACCGTGTTAATGCCCAGAATCTCTCTCCAATCAGGTGCGGTGAACGTCCCGAGCTGCATGCCCTTCGAGTGCATGATCCTGACAACGTCCGTCAGGTATAGCTCGCGCTGAACGTTATCGTCGCTCAGAAGTCCAACGCAGGATAACAGAGCAGGCAGCCGGAAGCAATACATCCCGGAGTTGACCTCCGAAATCCGCTCTTCTTCCTGAGAACAGTCCTTTTCTTCCCTGATGGCGACGATGCGTCCGGAGGCGTCCCTGACGATCCTGCCGTAGCCTCCGGGGTCAGGAACGATCGCCGTTAGAACTGTGCAGTCGCAATTCGAGGAAACGTGTTGGCGTATAAACGCTCTCAGAGTCGAGGGGCGAAGAAAGGGCGAATCTCCGCTCAACACGACCACTACTCCCTCTGTCTCATTTACGTGTTCCAGCGCCAGCTGAACGGCGTGTCCTGTCCCGTTCTGCTGATTCTGTTCAGCAAACTCCACCGCATAGCCCCTCAGCGCTTCGTTCACCTGCTCCTTCTGAAAGCCGACCACCACTATGTTCCGCTGCAGACCAGCCTGCAGGGCACAATCCAGCACGTGGCGTATTAGCGGACGTCCGGCCAAGGGATGCAGCACCTTGGCCAAGTCCGACTTCATCCTGGTGCCCTGGCCAGCGGCGAGGATTATGGAAATGAGCTGCTGTTCTGACATGGTTTCTAGTCGAGCAAGAGCTGAGAGACATTACGACCGTATGGTAGGACAGGCACGAACCCCGGGCTCGGCTGAGGGTGCTCAGACTCGCACCCTTATGTTGTCTATGAGCCTTGCCCCCCCTACCCTGGCAGCCACTGCGATTAACACGTCCCCACGAATCGTCGAGAGCGGAACAAGCTCTCGTGCATCCACAACCGCCACGTAGTCAACTCTTGATATCCCGTTGCGGGAGAGCGTGTTCCTTATCATCCTTCTTATCCGATCAGCGCTTCTCTCGCCGCCCCGGATGAGCTTCCTGGCCGCGAAGAGCGACTGCGAAATAGCCAGGGCGCTCTCGCGCTCCCGGGTGCTAAGGTAGCGGTTCCTGGAGCTCAGTGCAAGGCCGTCTCTCTCTCTCAAAGTCGGACACACAATCACCCTAACATCCACGTTGAGGTCCTTGAGCATCCTCTTGAGGATGACTGCCTGTTGCGCATCTTTTTGACCGAACAGCACGGTGTGGGGCTCTACGATATTTACGAGTTTAAGGACGACGGTACAGACCCCCGTGAAATGCCCGGGCCTTGAAGCACCACACAATGTGTCCTGCAGTCCCTCCACAGACACCTTCGTGAGGAAATCCTTAGGATACATCTGCCTCGCCGACGGGACAAACAGTACGTCGCATCCCTCTCGACGCGCAAGTGTTCTGTCTCGCTTTATGTCCCTTGGGTACGTGCCGAAATCCTCACGTGGGCCGAACTGGAGAGGGTTCACAAAGATGCTCATCACAACGGCATCCGCCTCCTTGCGCGCTCTCCGAAGCAGACTGAGATGCCCCTCGTGCAAGAATCCCATGGTCGGCACCAGGGCAATTGTTTTCCCTCTGGACTTCGCGCTCCTGGACCAGAGTCTCATGGGGCGGATCCCGGCTATTTCTTTCATGGCTCTGCTCAATCTCCGTAGCTGTATTCGAGCGTGGGAAACTTGCCTTCCTTTACCTCCGTTACGTAACGTACGAAGGCGTCCTTCACGAGATCACCCGCCTCGATGTATCTCTTGACGAACCTCGGAGCATATTTGGAAAAAAGTCCGATGACATCATGCAGCACCAGTACCTGCCCGCTGCAGTGCGGACCGGCCCCTATGCCGATCGTGGGAACAGTGAGCTCAGATGTGATTCGCTGGGCAAGCTTCCAAGGAATGCCCTCGAGCACTACCGCAAAGCAGCCGGCCTCTTCCAGCGCCTTGGCGTCCTTCACCAGCCGCTCGGCATCCTCGACCTTCTTCCCCTGGACCTTGTATCCTCCAAATTTCAGGATCGATTGAGGAGTAAGGCCAACATGTCCCATCACCGGAATGGAAGCACGGATTATGTGCTCGACCGTTTCCGTCAAGCTCTCGCCCCCCTCTATCTTCACCGCGTCCACTCCAGCCTCTTTCACGAATCTGCCTGCGTTCCTAACTGCCATCTCCTTGCTTTCCTGAAAGGACATGAAGGGCATATCACCTACTACCAAGGCCCGGGGACAGGCTCTGGTCACTGCGGATGCGTGATGCAACATGTCTGACATCGTCACGCGAAGGGTGTTTTCGTAGCCGAGCACGACCATCCCAAGGCTGTCGCCCACAAGGATGATGTCCACACCGGCCTCGTCTGCCAAAGTGGCGGTGGGAAAATCGTAGGCCGTCAGTGCCGCTATCTTCTCGCCTTCCTGTCTCATCTTGCCTATAGACGCAACTGTTACCTTTTTCCTCTCACTCTTCACTTTTGCCTCCCAAGGGTGTGTAGTAGAGTGCACCGTCGTTGTGCTCTTCAACCCTCTTCAAGAGATCAGTGACGTACTCAGGGTTATTCACCAAGTCGATTTCTGTCGTGTTCACGATGAGCACCGGGGCATCTGTGTAATGGAAAAAGAAGTAATTGTAAGCTTCATTCAAAGTCTGAAGATAGGAAAGCTCCATCGGTTTCTCGGACTGCCTCGCTCTCTTCTGTATCCGCTTCATCAATACTTCGGGCGAAGCCTGAAGGTAGATGACCATGTCGGGCTTCGCGATGTCCTGTTCCAAAATCGTCGCGATCCGGTCGTAGAGCCCGAATTCCCTGTCATCCAGATTGACGTTCGCAAAGATTCTGTCCTTCTGGAAGATGTAATCGCTGACGGTCTTCTCGAAGAACATGTCTCTCTGGACAAGCTCCCGCTGCTGCTGGTAACGGCTAAGGAGGAAATAGACCTGTACCTGAAACGCCATCCTCCTGCGGTCTTTATAGAAGTCTTCCAGAAAGGGATTCGTCTCTGCTTCCTCCAGGACAAGCCTGGCTTCCAGCCTCTCTGCGAGGATCGTCGCAAGGCTGGTCTTCCCAACTCCTATCACACCTTCAATAGCAATGTAGTTCTTCTCATGGGCGGTCAAAGCCAGAATCTTCCTTTCCGTTTGACCGAACAGTGAGGCTTCAGTTTCTTCAAGAGCTTTCTGAGCGGCTCCTTGGAGCGCGGATGGATGAGATCGGGATCTATCTCAAGGAGGGGAATAAGAACAAAAGCTCTCTTCTCCATCTCCGGGTGCGGAATGGTAAGCCCGTCCTCCTGTATTAAGCTCTTTCCATAGATGATGACGTCCAAATCTATAGGCCTGGGCCCCCACTTGATGGTCCTTACTCGGCCCATCCTCTTCTCTATCAGCATCAGATTCCACAGAAGCCTCCTGGGCTGAAGCTCCGTCTCGATGAGAGCCACGGCGTTCACGAAATTGGCCTGCTCTACCTCGCCGACAGGTTCAGAATCGTACAGCGACGAGACGGTCACCAATTTGGTAAACGGCAACGAGGCCACCTCATCCACGGCTCGCCTTATGTTTCTCTCCCTGTCACCCAGATTGCTGCCAATTCCGAGGAATGCCTTCACCTCTCCCTCCTCCTTTCAATCTCCACTTCTACGTTGCTCAAGCTTGCCGAGAACGGCACGTTCGGTTTTCGCACCCGAACAACGACGTTTTCGACGGGAAACCGCGCAAGCAGCTCCTTTGCCACAGCAGCTGCCAAAGCCTCGAGAAGTTCGAACGAGCGGCGCTCAACCACCTTCTTCACAAGATCGTAAGCCTTGGTATAATCGAGGGCCTCGCGCAAAGAGTCTTCCGATGCACAACCGCGAAAGTCACCGTGAAGCTCAACGTCAAGCTCGAGCCGCTGGCCGAGCTCTCTCTCTGCCTCGAGGGCTCCGTGGTGCCCGAAGAATGATAACCCCGTAAGTCTCAGCTTGTCCATAGATTCAAACCGGCCAACCTCTGGAGTCCTTCAGCAATCTCCGCCTCAGGGCGAGTCAGAGCGATTCTGAACCATCCCTCGCCGTTCTCCCCGAATCCCGAACCCGGTGCCACACAAACCGCTGTCTCTTCGAGAAGGCGAACCGCGAAATCCACTGAACTGTAACCCTCGGGTACCCTCACCCAGATGTAGAAAGTCCCCTTCGGGCGGAAATAGTGACAACCCAGCTTGGAGAGCGATTCCAGGGCAAGCTTGCGCCGAGCTGCGTAAACGCGAACATTTTCATCGTATTCCATCGAGACGGCAGTGACTGCCGCTTCCTGTATGGCACCGAAGACGCAAGAGTCCAGGTTGACCTTCACCTGGGCGAGCGCCCGCAACATCTCGCGATTGCCAACTGCAAAACCTATCCTCCAACCAGTCATGTTGAACGTCTTGGAAAATGAATGTATCTCGATTGCACATTCCATCGCCCCTGGCGACGCTAGAATACTGGGCGAACGATACCCCCCGAAGGTGATTTCACTGTAGGCAGCGTCGTTACACACCATGAGGCCCTTTTCTGCGGCCGAGCTTACCAGCCTATCGTAAAACTTCTCGTCTGCGACGGCCCCCGTGGGATTGTTCGGGTAGTTCAAGAAGACCAGTTTCGCTGGTCCGCGGGAGCCAAGCTGCTCAATCTCCGGCAGAAAGCCATTGGACTCCTCAAGGTCCAAGCTGCGCACGTCTGCGCCGGCCATCAGTGAGGTGTTTGCATAAACCGGATAACCCGGGTCAGGCACAAGTACCTTCTCACCCGGATTCACCAGGGCCAGCGGAAGATGCCCCAGGCCTTCCTTGGAACCGATGAGTACCAGAATCTCTGACTCCGGATCCAGCGAGACCCCGAATCTGTGATGAAACCAGGAGGCAAGAGCCTCCCTAAGGTTCGCGTGTCCTATGTATCCAGGGTAGCGGTGATGCGAGGCGTCCGTGACGGCTTCTCGCATTCGCTCCACTATCTCCCGAGGAGTGGGAAGATCGGGGTCACCAACGGCAAGGTCAATCACTCCGGTTCCTCTCTGCGACAGACTTCGCTTGGCCTTGTCCAGCTCGTCGAAAAGATAGGGAGGTAGCTTTTCCAATCGCTCGGCTCGTCTCATCCGGAACTCTGCCCCCCCGAGTACCTTGCCAATTGCCGGGTCCTTTGAAATCGCAAAAGTTACGGCTCAGACCGTAGCCTCGAAGCGGTAAGAGCCGGTCTAAGCTCGCCTCCTGCTTCAATCTACTTCAAGAACAACGCTTTGTCAACCTGTACGGTGGTCTTCCGGAGCCTAATTCCGTGCGAATCTGTCAAAAAGCCCTTCTACCAGCACGGCCTTGAGCACTCTGGCGACGAAGGGAAGAGTCAGATTACCGCGCACGATTTCCCTGAACGGCCGGTGGCCGGACACGCAGTCGAACAGCGCCCTCCTCACTGCGGCGTCCCTCTTGGCGAGGGACACTATCTTGTCTACAGAGAAGTGGTTTGCAGTTGTTATTGCGAGAAACCTCATCAACTTACCGTACATGACGTCCGCAGTGAAATCGCTGCATGCTCTGTAGAAGTGGCCGAGCGCTTTCTCAGACGTTCCCTTATCGATCATCGTGTTGGCCGCAAGCATTCCGGTAAGAAGTGCGGAGTTGATTCCCTTACCCTTGAAAGGCCTTACGAGACCGGCCGCATCTCCCACGATGGCGTAGCGGTCTCCGTATATACTGGCTGCGGAACCGAGAGGAAAAGAGCCCTTGAAGTAACTTTCGGCCGAACAGCCCGAAGGGATTATGCGAGCAACTTCGGGAAGCTCGAGAAAACGGTCCATATCGACGTCCGTCGCGTACTTTCCTGCTACCACTACGGAGATGTGGTCTCCCTTCGGGACCAGAGCCCCGAACTCTATGCTCTTGATGCGAGGAAGGTAGGCATAGATCCTGTTGGAGAGAAGCGAATCGATTATCCCGCCCTGGCCTGGATGAATGCGGGTTACTACTGTTTGAATTGCTGCGGGCCGTCGATACGACGTGCGCCTTTCGAACACGTCTGCCGTCGAGCCATCGAGGCCGAACGCTCCGATGACAGCGTCTACTTTCCAGTTGCCGCTGTCGCTACAGACGGTAACGCCCTCCGAGGATGTCTCCACGTCAGTGACGCGACTCTGAATTACTTCCACACCGCTTTCCTGGGCCCTGGAAAGCAGGAAGGCATCAAGCTGGACCCTTCTCACGGCCTGGGAGTATTCGGCCTCGGACTCGCAGTCCATCAGTAATTCGTCCGATGGAGTAACAAGCACGTATCCCGTAATGTTCCTCTGAATAATGGAGCGTGGCAGCTCGATGTCGAAATCCTTCCTGAGGATCGACAGTAGCGGCGGTGACAGCACCCCCATACACTGATTGTGATGCTCTCCGAATCGCTTGCATTCGAAAAGGAAGACCTTTAGCCCCAGGTTGCGTTTGCGTGACGCGTTGTTGAGCGTCAGTGCTGCACCCACCCCACCCGGGCCCGCCCCTATCACTGCCACTCTCTGACCGCTTCCGAGAGGACCACCTACGGTCATAGCTTCCTCGATAAAAGGCCCGCGCGCCTAGGCTCTATAAGCCATTTTTGAATCCGCACACGGGCCTGAAAAGTGACTCGATTTCGGAGACGCTATCAGCTACAAGAGAGACTCTCAGTACATGCCGGGCATGCCTGCGCCTGGCGGAACTGGAGGCATCTCCTTTTCCTCTTCAGGTGACTCGGCAACCAGCGCTTCGGTTGTGAGAAGAAGGCCGCCGATGCTCGCCGCATTCTGAAGGGCGACGCGTGCCACTTTGGCAGGATCGACGATGCCCGACTTGACAAGATCCTCGAACTCTCCCGTATCAGCATTGAAGCCGTAGCCGCCCTCAAGGGCCTTGATTTTCTCGACAACGATTGACCCCTCCTGTCCAGCGTTTGAAGCGATTTGTCTCGCGGGTGCTTCAAGGGCCCGTGCGACTACGTGTGCCCCTATCTCCTCTTCGCCCTCCAGCTTCAATGATTTGACCGCTTCGACAGCCCTGAGAAAGGCCACTCCGCCGCCGGGCACTATCCCCTCTTCCAGAGCCGAACGAGTGGCGGCGAGAGCGTCTTCGACTCTCGCCTTCTTCTCCTTGAGCTCAACCTCGGTGGCGGCACCCACTGCTATGACGGCCACTCCGCCCGAAAGCTTAGCAAGCCTTTCCTGTAGCTTTTCCTTGTCGTATTCTGAAGTGCTGGTTTCAATCAGAGCCTTTATCTGAGCAATCCGGCCCTCGACATCGGATGTCCTGCCGGAGCCTCCGACGATCGTTGTGTTCTCTTTGTCAACGGTGATTCTCTTTGCCGTGCCGAGGTCGCCTGTCGTGGCGTTTTCGAGCTTGAGTCCGGCTTCCTCAGAGATTACCCTGCCCCCACTCAGAATCGCGATGTCCTCAAGCATTTCCTTCCGTCTGTCACCGTAGCCGGGAGCCTTGACTGCAACAGAAGAGAGCGTTCCCCTGAGCTTGTTTACCACGAGAGTCGCAAGCGCCTCACCTTCGACGTCCTCGGCAATTATGAGCAACGGTTTTCCTAACTGGGCGACCTTCTCGAGGACGGGAATGAGTTCCCTTATAGAACTTATCTTCTTTTCGCAAAGCAGAATCGCCGGGTCTTCGAACGCAACCTCCATTCTCTCGGCGTCTGTCATGAAATAGGGGGAGATGTAGCCTCTGTCAAACTGAAGGCCTTCAACCAGGTCTAGAGTCGTCTCTATGCTCTTTGCTTCCTCGACCGTAATCACACCGTCCTTGCCCACCTTCTCCATGGCGTCTGCGATGAGCTTCCCTATCTCTCTGTCGTTGTTTGCAGATATGGACGCCACCTGCTCGACTTCGTCCCTCTGGCCTACGCTCTTGCTGAGCTTGCCCAGACTCTTCACCACGGCCTCAACGCCCTTGTCTATGCCTCGCTTAAGAGACATCGGATTGGCCCCTGCAGCAACGTTCTTGAACCCTTCCCTCATTATGGATTGAGCCAGCACCGTGGCCGTCGTGGTACCGTCTCCGGCGTCATCGTGGGTCTTCGTGGCCACCTCGCGAAGAAGTTGCGCCCCCATGTTCTCAAAGGGGTCCTCAAGCTCTATCTCCTTCGCAATAGTCACCCCGTCATTCGTTACCGCGGGCATGCCGAATTTCTTATCAAGAACAACGTTCCTTCCCTTCGGTCCCAGGGTGACTTTGACCACGTTGGCAAGCTTATTTACGCCGTTCCTCAGCAAGGCACGTGCGTCGGTATCAAACTCGAGAATCTTGGCCATCGATAGGTTCCCTCCTCGTTCACAAACAGGCGAGACGGACCCCGCCGGGCCCGCGTTCGCCTCAGTCATAAAACGGAAAAAAGGATGAGAGGATCGCTGCAGAAAACTGACTCGAAAAAGTCTATCAGCAAAAGAGCCACACGTCCAGAGAAAAGACGTCTAACGCCCTCGGGATCGGCTATTTCTCTCGTATATGGCGCGTAACCCCTCGAGAGCGAGCCCCTCTTCTACGCGATCGACGCGTGCACAGTGCGGAGCAATCAGCGGAGCGTATCCACCGGTGGCCACCACGGGGGGATTGAGACTGAGCTCAGAGAGCACTCGCGTAAGTATGCCGTCTATCTGACCTGCAGCCCCATAGATAATGCCCGCCTGAAGGCTTTCCTCAGTGGACTTCCCGATGGCCGACGGGGGCTCCTTCAGCTCGACCCTCGGAAGCCTGGCCGCCCTTCTGAAAAGCTCCTCGGCTGCAGTCCCTACGCCGGGCGCTATGGCCCCCCCGGCGTACTCACCCGACTCCGAAACTACGTCAATCGTGGTAGCCGTACCCATGTCAACGACAACCACCGGCTGACCGAAACGCTGTACGGCTCCGACCGCAGTGGCGATCCTGTCGCCACCCACAGAGAGAGGGTCTCTGTAGAGGATGCGAAGCCCAGAGTCAATGGAGCTATCAACAATGAGGGGCTCCCTTTCGAAAAGCTCTTTTGCCAGTTCCACGAACCCGGACGTCAAAGGAGGCACGACAGAACACATCACGCAATCGCCGGATGGGTCCAGCTTGAACCCGCGCGAATTGCAATAACCAGTAACCATAAGGAAGAGCTCGTCGCCCATTCGATTTCTGGTCACTACACGCCAGTGCAGCAGAAGTTCTTTCTTCTCGAAGATCCCGAATTCGGTAGTCGTGTTACCCACATCAATTGTCAGTATCATCATCGTTCTCCGTGTCTAGATCCTTGCGCCTGTGCACAACCATCGAAACCAAGATGCTCAGAAAGTACAGACCCGTCACAGGAAAAGCGACCACGAGCTGGCTCGGTCCGTCGCCCGGGGTTACGGCGGCGCCGATTATGAAGATAATCACTATAGCATATCTCCACTTGCGCTTAAGGGACTCCGGTGTCAGCACGCCCAGCCAGGTCAAGACTCCCACGATAAGAGGGAATTGGAAAACCAGACCCAGCGACAGCCCGATCTGAATGACGAGAGAAAGATACTTGTCGATTGAGATCATAGGCTCCAGCTTGGCCGTACCAAATGCCAGCAGGATTCGCATGACCGCCGGGACAAGCATGAAATAGGCGAAAGCTACGCCGCCGTAAAAGAGTATGCTTGAGAACAACGCCAGCGGCAGCAGAGCGGTCCGTTCCCTGTGCAGAAGCCCGGGAACCACGAACTTCCAAACTCGTAGAAACACAAACGGAAGCGAGATGAGAAGACCCAGTACGACGGCCAGTTTGAGCCTGACAGTGAAGGCCTCGGCAGGCCCGATGAAGACTGCCTTGCCAATGGGAACCACGAGCAGGTCGACGGCCATTCCCGAAACGAACCAGCAGCCTACGGAGACAACAGCTACGGCTATCAGCGAATCTATAACGACCCTTCTGAGCTCCTCCAGATGCTCCAAGAAGGGCATTTCCCGTTCTTCCGAACCCTGCTTCTCCTCATCCCTCATCTAGCTCTGCTCTTCGTCGTTCGTCTGGCCGGGTACCCGTTTGTTCGGACGAGGCGGTTCTCTTGCCCCACTGTTCGTTCTTCGCGAGAAGACCTTTCAGCTCTTCCATGAACTGACTTATGTCCTTGAACTGCCGGTAGACAGAGGCAAACCGCACATACGCCACATCATCGAGGTCCGCAAGAGCTTTCATGACGCTTTCGCCGATGTCTCTGCTCGTGACCTCGGTGCGCATCTGCCTCTGCATAGAGGACTCGATACGGTCCACGATCTCATCCACTGTCTCAGACGCAATGGGTCTCTTTTCGCACGCTCTGAGGATTCCGGCCTTGAGCTTCGTTCGCCTGAAAGGCTCTCTCCTCCCGTCCTTCTTGATAACCATGAGCGGCGTATTCTCGATGTACTCGTACGTCGTGAATCTCTTTCCACAGCCCAGGCATTCTCTCCTGCGCCTTACGGCCGTACCGTCCTTTGTCGACCTGGAATCAACGACCTTGTCTTCTCCATGTCCGCAAATGGGGCACTTCATGGTTCCTCACTTTCGCGTGAAACGAGCTCGATGTCTCCCGCCACAAAGGTACGGTGAATTCCCGAATCCAATCTCAGTACGAGAGCGCCGTTGTCCTCGATGTCAAAGAAGATCCCCTCAGTTGCCTCGCCGGGTTTCGTTTCATCTGGCTCTGTTCTGGTCCCGTAATCTTCAGGCGCACCTGCTCCCTTCTCGCCCCCCCTATCGACCCTCTCTGTTATCCTCACCCTCTTTCCAAAGAAGGGACACATCGAACGCCACTCGTTGATGCAGGCCGCGCTTCCCTCGCGAGAAAACCGGTCGTAGACCGTTTCCATCTGCTCCACGACCTCCGAGAAGAGCTCCGTTCTGTCTGCCTTAACGCCCGTGACCACAAAAAGCGACGTCGCGCTCTCCCGCAGCTCAGGCGGAAAGTCCTCTGCGGCTTGATTGACGTTTATGCCGACGCCACAGATGACGAATTCAACGCTACCGCGCGTCGCCTTCATCTCGGTAAGTATGCCACAAAGCTTCTTGCCTTTCACCAAAACATCGTTGGGCCACTTGAGCGACACTTCCGTAGGATACAGAGCCCTCAGAGCCTTGGCCACGGCCAGCGAGACACAGAAAGTAAGGACTGGCGCAATCTCCGGGCTGACCTTCGGCCTGAGGACAATAGACATCCAGATTCCCAAACCCCGGGGCGAATGCCAGCCCCTGCTCAACCTTCCCCTACCCAGGGTCTGTTCTTCGGCCACAACCACCGTGCCCTCGGATGCACCCTTCTCGGCCTCCTGTCTGGCCAGGTCATTGGTTGAGGAAACTGATCTGACAGCGATCAACGGTTTGGCGAATCGCGAGGTACGCAGACGCTGGGCGGCTTTCTGGAAGCTCGTTTCCTCCATATCGCTTCAGGCTCCGGAAGAAGTTGCCTGTGGTCCCACCTCCTCGATGAGGAGACTCATGTCAACGGAGCTGAAGGAATGGGTGAGCGCGCCGACGGAGATGTACTCCACACCGGTCAAGGCGATTTCCTTGACGTTTTCCAATGTCACTCCCCCGGAGGCCTCTATCTCCGGCTTCGACGGCTCTTCCGTCTGTCCCTTTCGAAAGCGCGTCTGCTGGCGATGGTTATTTATGATCTCAACAGACTTGTTAATGTGAGTCAGGCTCATGTTATCGAGGAGAATCCTGTCCACTCCGCACTCGCAGGCCTCTTTGACCTGCTCGTAGGATTTCGCCTCAACCTCGATGGGAATGTCCCTCTCCTTGGCCTTTATGCGTCGCACCGCCGCGCTGATACTGCCGGCAGCCTTGATGTGGTTCTCCTTGACAAGATACATGTCGAACAGGCCGAACCTGTGACTCGCTCCCCCACCTACGTTGACAGCATACTTCTCGAGGATCCTCATCCCGGGCGTCGTCTTTCGTGTGTCAGTTATCCTGACCCCCGTGCCCCTGACACGCCTGACAAACCTGTTGGTGAGAGTGGCCACTCCTGAAAGCCTCTGCAGGAAGTTCAACGCGACTCTTTCGCCCGTAAGAACGGCGCGTGCGTTGCCACTGATCGTGCAGACGCGTTTGCCCGCGGCAAGGTTCTCACCGTCCTTCATGTGCGGCGTGAATTCGATGTTGGCGTCCAGCTCTCGGAAGACAATACGTGCCACCTCCAACCCAGCCAGGACGCCTCCCTCCCGAGCAAAGATTGCAGCTGAAGCGTGGAGGTCTTCCGCCACGGTGGTTCCCGTAGTGATGTCGCCTCCTCCGATGTCCTCGGTGAGCGCCATCCTGACCATGGGAGTGGCAATTGTTTCAAGCTTCATATCGTCCCGCCTTCCTTCAACTGCCTGTTCTTATGTCCTCAAGCTTGTCCCTCAAACTGGCTGCCTTCTCAAACTCCAGCCTTCGCGCCGCAGCCAGCATTTCCCTCTCCAGAAGCTCGGCCAGAGCTTCCCTGTCCATCTTTTCCAGGACAGACGAATCGAACTCAGGCGACTCCGCGTCTTTGACAGCAGCATCCGCGACAGAAGTGGCTCTCATGATCTCTTCCAGGGACTTGACTATCGTCTTCGGCGTGATGTTATTCAGTTTGTTATACTCCAGCTGCTTCGTGCGTCTTCTCCCCGTCTCTTCGATAGCCGCCCTCATCGAGCCAGTCATGCTGTCAGCATACAGTATCACATCTCCGAACACGTTTCTTGCGGCTCTACCGGCAGTTTGAATGAGAGAGCGCTCCGAACGCAGGAATCCCTCCTTGTCCGCGTCCAACACAGCAACCAGGGATACCTCGGGCAGGTCCAGTCCTTCTCTCAGCAAGTTTATGCCCACCAGAACGTCGAACTCGGCAAGTCGCAGCCCCCTCAGTATTTCAACGCGCCCGATAGCGTCTATGTCCGAGTGAATGTAGCGCACCCGGACTCCCATCTCCTGCATGTACTCGGTGAGATCCTCCGCCATCCTCTTCGTGAGGGTAGTGACAAGTACCCGCTCCTTTCGCTCCACGCGCTTCCGGATCTCCTCCAGCAGGTCGTCCACCTGGTTGCTGGCAGGTCTCACGCTTATCGCCGGGTCGACCAGGCCGGTGGGCCTGATTACCTGATCCACGACTACTCCGCTACACTTCTCCAGTTCGTATTCCGCGGGCGTCGCAGAGACGAAGATGGCCTGTGGTACGATCTCTTCAAACTCATCAAAGTTAAGAGGCCTGTTATCAAGGGCGGAGGGGAGTCTGAAACCGTGTTCGACCAGTGTCTCCTTTCTGGATCGGTCTCCCTCGTACATACCACGTATCTGAGGAATCGTCACGTGTGATTCATCTATGACCACCAACAGATCGCCCCTGAAGTAGTCCAGCAGCGTGTAAGGTCTCTGTCCCGGCGCCCTTCCGCTCAGGTGCCTGGAGTAGTTTTCGATACCCGGACAATAGCCGACTTCCCTCAGCATCTCAATGTCATACTCGGTCCTCGTTCGCAGCCTCTGAGCCTCCAGAAGCTTCCCTTGCTGCTCGAATTCTCTGAGACGCTGCGCCAGCTCCTCCTTTATGGACTCCAGCGCTTTCTCAACGTGCGAGTAGCCAATGGCGAAGTGAGAGGCAGGATAGATACCCACACGCTCCTGCCGCCGTAAGGTCTTCCCCGTGAGGGTGTCAATCTGGGAGATTCTGGTGATTGAGTCTCCGAAGAATTCCAGTCTGACGGCCGTCTCCTCGTATGCAGGCCACACGTCCACTACCTCTCCCCTCACCCGAAAAGTACCGCGTTTGAAATCTACATCGTTCCTGCTGTAGTGCATCTCAACGAGTCTGCGGAGAACGTGTTGCCTCTCGACTTCCTGTCCCTTACTGAGCATCAGCACGAGTCGTCTGAACTCTTCCGGGCTTCCCAGGCCGTAGATGCACGAGACGCTGCTAACTATGACGCAGTCGTCTCTTTCTAGGAGAGCACTTGTGGCGTTGAGGCGCAGTCTGTCTATGTCTTCGTTTATGGAGGCGTCTTTCTCGATGTACGTATTGGTGGCAGGAACGTAGGCTTCGGGCTGATAGTAATCGTAGTAACTCACGAAGTAACCGACGGCGTTCTCAGGAAAGAAGGAACGGAATTCACCGTAGAGTTGGGCTGCCAGTGTCTTGTTGTGGGAGATGACTATGGTAGGACGACCAAAATTGGCGACGACGTTGGCGATGGTGAATGTCTTTCCTGAGCCCGTAACACCGAGCAGAGTCTGGTACTTCCTCCCTGAGAAAAGGCCCTCCGATAGTTCCTCTATCGCCTCTGGCTGGTCCCCCCTCGGCTCGTAGGGTGCCACAAGTCTTAAAGGTGAGCTATTACTCCCGCGGAGCTTGCTTTTTGCCATATCTCGCCGCGTCTCTTCATGTCTCAGCGTATCTCGCCGGACCCTCCTCCACGCGTGGCCGGAGTAGGTAATCCTAGTACCCTATGCGAACAGTGTACGTTACCACAACCTCCTCGTCTTCGGGGACCTTCACCGTGAACTCGATGGTGTTGGCGTCTTTCTTAGCGTAATCGTGAGAGCTGTCCATAATCTCCCACTGACCCCAGATGTGCTCCACGACCGTGATCTCAATCGGCTCGTCCTTGTGGTTGCGCAGCTTTATCTCGAAGCTCTCTTCTCTGAGTGTCTTGGTTATCTGTCGGACTGATTGCCTGGAACGCTCACCCACGATGTCGAACGCATTGCCCACGTATATCCTTACTTCCTCCCCTTCGGGCGTGTGGTCGATGAGATCCTCACCGATAAACTCCAGGCTCTTGTCGATGTCTTCCTTGTAGACTCTGACCTTGCCCTTGGGAAGAGGAATACCGAGGCCTTCGGCCTGTGCGTTTTTAAATTCCAAGGTAATCCTGACGTCTTTCGGGTAGCGCGCGCCGTCGTAAGTGAAAACCTTCTTAGTCTTCACACGAGCCTCGGGAAAAAGGGAGACCTGCTTGACCTCACGATCCTTCACGGTGGTCGGCCTCGCCAAAGTGTAAAGATGATACTCGAAGAAGGCCCTCTCTTCGACAGGGGGGGCCGCCATAGCCGGCATCTCTGCCTCCACCGCAAACCTCCTCACACGCTTCTCTTCCACCCTGTGAACGGCTCCCGCGACTAGCTTAAGCTTTGCATCCTCGTACGTCGCGCCGGACCGATTATCTATGGACACCCAACCAGCGATGCCCAGAGTTTCATCTTCGAGATCGGAAACGGCCACATATTCCGCGTGCCAGTTCACCCCTTCCGTAAGATAGCTAACCTCGGCCTCGTGCTTCCCGGCTCTATCACAGGCGAGCTTCCAGATAAGCGTGGGCCTCGTAATAAGACCGGTCGGCAAGGCAGGAAAGGCTATGTCTCTCACCTCTTCTCTGGACACTACGGTTACAGACCCTCCCTTGCCCTCAGGAGCCAGGACAAGATTCTGCGCATCGTAGCTCAGCAGAACGCCTTCAAACATCTTCTCGTCCTCGCTGAACACAGTTATCTCGTTGTCTATGTATTTTTCCAGAAGCTTCGTCGCACTGACCAGATCGTACTCGTAGTTCTGTTCCAGGATCGCGACAGCATCCGGGGCCGTTTTCGAGACAAAATGGACAGAGGTAGGGTCTATCCGTGCAGGAACCCCCGTGAATGCCACTTCGCTTTCACCCTTCGGGAACGTCATCTCCCGCAGCTCCTTGACAAGGGCGATGTTCTCGTTGTACACGGTCACGGCCACCTTGTCTGCCTGTACGGGGCCTGCTAAGAAAAGGCAGCACACGGCGAACAGCACTGCGGTGTTTGTAACTACTCTCATGGTCTTACCTCCATAGAGAATTGAGCAGAAGGAACAGATGTGAGCAAACTGAGCTAAGATCACTTACTTCCGGAAGCACCGAGCGCAGCCAGATTTCTGTCCAGCTTGTCAGTGACCTCTTCGAGGGTCTTGAGCTTCTGTCTTTCTCTCTCAACGACCTCAGGCTTCGCTTTCGTCACGAAGTCCCTGTTGGTGAGCTTCTTTAGAGTCATCTGAAGATCATCCTTGGCCTTCTCGAGCTCCTTGTTGAGTCTCCGTTTCTCGACCTCCACATCGATAAGGCCCTCAAGCGGCATGTATATCTCCATGCCGTCACAGACGGAGCTCGCAGCTAGCTCTGGCTTTTCCACTGAAGGAGAGATCTCATCGTGGTCCACTCTGCACAGGAACTTGAGACTCTCTTCGTTCTGCTTGAGAATCTCGAGCGACCTGCCGTCGGTCTTTATGAGAACCGATGCCTTCCTGCTGGGAGCCACGTTCATCTCGGAGCGGATGTTCCTTATCGCGCTGACGGCGTGCTGGAGAACGGCCATCTGCTCCTCGGCTTGCTCATCCACGAGCGCCTTTGAACTCCTGGGCCACTTGGCTCTGACGATGCTCTCTCGTGAGCCCGGCAGCTTCTGCCATATTTCCTCAGTTATGAAAGGCATGAAAGGATGGAGCAGTTTCAGGAGAGAATCCAGGACTTTGTGCGTCACGTACTGTGCCGACACGTACTCCGGTGCCTTCTTGTCGCCGTAGAACCGTATCTTCACCAACTCCATGTACCAGTCGCATAGCTCGCCCCAGGCGAACTCGTAAAGCCCCCGCGCGGCAACGTTGAACCTGTACGTAGCAAGGTTCCTCCGGGTCTCCTTTGTGAGTTTTGAAAGCCTGCTGAGGATCCATCTGTCCTCCAGTGACAGCGTCAACGATTTCAGCGCAATCTTAGACGGGTCGAACCCTTCCAGATTCGCAATGGCCAGTCGCGAGGCGTTCCACAGCTTGTTGGCGAAGTGCTTGCCCGTGTCCAGCTTCTTGGAGGAAAACAGAATGTCCTGGCCCGTCGGTGTAAGAAGGGTCATCGTGAAACGCAATGCGTCGGTACCGTATTCGTTTATGATGTCAATGGGGTCGGGTGAATTACCGAGCGACTTGCTCATCCTGCGACCGATCTCGTCCCTGACTATGCCGTGAATGTGAACGTGAGAGAAAGGCACTTTGCCAGTGAACTCAAAACCCGCCATCACCATACGTGCAATCCAGAAAAAGATGATGTCGTGTGCCGAAATCAGAAGCGAGGTGGGATAGAAGTACCTGAGATCCTCGGTTTCCTCTGGCCAGCCGAGTGTGGAAAAGGGCCAGAGCCACGACGAAAACCACGTGTCGAGAACGTCACTGTCCTGGTGTAAGCTTCTGCTGGGACACTTGCTGCAGCGCTCAGGCCTCGTGGCGGAGGCGTGTACCTCTCCGCACTCGTTGCAGTACCAGATGGGAATACGGTGGCCCCACCACAGCTGCCGCGAGATACACCAATCTCTGATTCCCTCGAGCCAGTGCAGATACACCTTGTTCCAACGCTTCGGGAAGAACTTCACTTCCCCCTTCTTGGCTGCCTCAATAGCCGGTCCGGCGAGCGGTTTCATCTTTACGAACCACTGCTCTGAAAGATAGGGCTCGACTACCGTCTCACAGCGATAGCAGTGTCCTATCGCATATTCGTACGGCTCCGTCTTTGCGAGAAGCCCTCTGTCTTCCAGTGCCTCCAGGAGCTTTTTCCTGCAGTCGAAACGATCCATGCCCGCAAAGTCGCCGGCCTTATCGTTCATCGTCCCGTCTTCGTTCATAATGATTATCGGCTCCAGGCCGTGACGCTTTCCGATCTCGAAGTCGTTCGGATCGTGCGCAGGCGTGACCTTGACCGCCCCGGTCCCGAATTTCGGGTCCACGTAGTCATCGGCAATAATCGGCATCTCGCGCCTCAAGAACGGCAGAACCGCAATCTTACCGATGAGATGTTTGAAACGCGGATCCTTGGGACTCACGGCAACGGCCACGTCGCCGAGCATGGTCTCGGGTCTCGTGGTGGCAACGGTGATGTGTTTCTGCGTGCCCTTTATAGGATACTTGATGTAGTAAAGATTACCTTTTGTGTCTACGTGGCTGGCCTCTTCGTCCGAGAGAGCAGTCTTGCAGCGAGGGCACCAGTTTATGATGTAGTTACCGCGATAGATGAGCCCCTTGTTGAAAAGACGGATGAAGACTTCAGCAACGGCCCTGGAGAGCCCCTCGTCCATCGTAAAACGCTCCCTCGGCCAGTCGCACGAACAGCCCAGGAGCTGAAGCTGTTTGACGATGGTACCTCCGTACTCCTTCTTCCACGCCCAAACCTCTTCCAGGAACTTCTCCCGTCCCAGGTCCTCCTTGCTCAAGTTCTTCTTAAGAAGCTCACGCTCCACCACGTTTTGCGTGGCTATCCCTGCGTGGTCGGTCCCGGGAAGCCAAAGCGTCTCGTAACCTTCCATCCTACGCCATCTTATGATGATGTCTTGAAGTGTATTGTTAAGTACGTGACCCATCGTCAAGATGCCTGTCACGTTAGGCGGAGGAATAACGATGCAATAGGGCTTCCTGTCGTCTCTGGGGAAGGCAGAGAAACATCCTGTCTCCAGCCAGTACGAGTACCACTTGCTCTCGACCTGCGAAGGGTCGTAGGGACGGGACGCACTCTTTGATGTTTTCGTACTCTCTTCGTTCATTTTGCCGCCTTGAAACCTATCCCTATTTAAGCTTAAGAGCGGCTAACGTCAAGTCCGCCGCTCACACACGTTCTTTGTATAAATCAAAAATTATCACATGCCTCTGGTGCCGTCAATGAAAAACAGGGGGCGGCGAGCCATTGCTCATGAGTCCGCACTCATCTCCCGTAGTGCTTCAGTATCCTGTCTCTGTCCTCATTCTTCTTATCACCCTTGTAGTACACCTCAACTAGCTCGACTGTGTTGTCATCGGTCGCTTTAAAACCGGCCGGGTCGGGTCGGTTCAAAACCGGCCAGTAGTTATGGGTCAGGAGTCCACATTATCACGCTTTTCCTTCTTCAAACAAGCCTTGTCTTTGAGTCTATAGCTCTTTCCTGTGATCTGTATCACCTCCGCTCTGTCCAGAAACCTGTCGAGTATTGCTGTTGCGGTTGGGATGTCTCCTATGAGCTTGCCCCATTCTTCTATGGGTCTGTTGGACGTCATGATGGTTGAGCGCAGCTCGTAGCGGCGCATGATGATCTCGAAGAGGTATTCTCCTGTCTGCGCCGGGAGTTTCTTGAGGCCCATGTCGTCCAGTATGAAGAGGTCGGGTTTGAGGTATCGTGCGAGTGTCTTGGGTTGCTCCCCTAAAGCTTCGGCCTGCATGAGCTCTGCCACTGCGTCGAAGATGGAGCGGTAGAGGACGGCGAAGCCCATGCGTGCTGCCTGGTGTCCTATGGCCTGTGCCAGATGGCTTTTCCCTACGCCCGGAGGTCCTAGCAGGAGGAGGTCTCTGAGCTCTCGTATGAAGCGGCAGGTGGCAAGCTCCATGATCTGGCGTCTGTTGATGGAGGGGTTGAAGCTGAAGTCGAAGTCCTCCATCGTTTTTAAGTCTCTGAAGCGTGCCGCCTTGATGCGTCGTGCGATGGCCCGATCCTCGCGCACGGCGAGCTCGTCGGCCACTATGAGCTCGAGGAACTCTGCGTGGTTTAAGCTGTTGCCCGTGGCTTCCTGAAGCCTTACCTCGAGGCTTGAGAGAAGCCCCGAGAGGCGCAGGCGTCGCAGGTTCTGGGCAAGCTGTACGTTCATACTGGTCATCTCCTTTCCTTAAGATCGGGGGTAAGAAGCTTCTGGTAATCTGACAGGGGGCGGATTATGGGATGTGAATCGGCAAACCGGGGCTCCCCGCTGTCTGCGAACCTGTCACAGAGCTCTCTCAAGGAACGCAGGCGAAAGAGCCGTGCATCGAGAGCTGTCCGGCTGGCGCGGTCGATCGAGGCGGCGGAGTGTCTGCGGGTGAGAGAGAGAAAGCCCTGAAGCACGCGTATGCCTTCTATGCCTCTTTCCTCCATCATTGCGTGAGCCCACCGGCCGGCGTCGATGCCGATCCTCTCGGCCCTGGGAAGGAGATACTCTACCCCTCGCTCCACGGCGGATATCTTCTCATCGGCGATGTGACGCATGTCGGTACGGAAGCGTCCGGGTGAGGCTCTAACGTGCACCGCGATCTCTTCGAAACGCTCGTTGTAGACGCGCACGAGCCGAGGGTCGTACCGCACCCACACACGGCGTCCCAGATACTCCGGCGGGACAGAGTAGTACGCTCTCGCCACCTCCACGTGTCCGTCGCGGTGCACCGTACGACGCGCTTCACTAAAAAGAGGAAAGGGATCAGACGGGAGCGCTCCAAGCGCCGACCGCTCTACATCCTCGAAGAGCTTACGCACCTGCTTTTTCGTCGTGCCGTGGATGCGCGTGTCGGCAACCGTCCTCTCCCAGTTAAGAAGAAAGCGGTTCAGCTCAACCAGACTCGTGAACGTCCGGCCTTTGAGAGCATTGTTCTTGACGTACTTTACCCCGCTCTCGATCTTCCCCTTCTCACGGGGTGAGCGCGGACGGGTGGGAAGGATGGCAAAACCGTAGTGACGAGCGAAGGATACTATCCTGGGATTAAGATCCGGATCGAACCAGTCGGCTCTCTTTACAGCGGCCTTTAAGTTATCCGGCACCAAAACTGCCGGCACACCACCGAAGTGACGGAAGCTGTTCTCCAGACACCCGATGAACTCTTCCGTCCTCTGCCGATAGATGCCCTCGCTGTAGCTCTTACGTGAGTGACTCAGAGTGATGCGAAGAACGTGCGTCCTACGCCTGCGACCGTCCTCGATGACCCAGGGACCGCTTCCAAAGTCCACCTGGGCCTCCTCGCCCGGACCCACCTCCATCCTCCGGAACGGAAGAGGGCTCCTAAAACCCAGACGACGAACAAAACGCTTCACCGAAGAATAGGAACCCGAAAAGTAAGTCTCGATCCTTAAGTCCTGGAAGATACGCTGAGCGCTCAAGCCCTGCTCGAGCTTAGGAAGGATAAGACCGGCGAAGGGCTCGCACTGACTCCTCCGCCCGCACCGTGAGGACCCGGAGCCGGCGGTCGAAATGGACGGTTTTGACCCCTTAAGCCGCTCATACCGAGCCACCGTCTCCCGATGTACGCCAAGCTCCCGGGCAATACGCCGATGTGACCAACCACGCGTAAGAAGCTCTACAATCGCATGTACAACAGCCATCTTGAGTACGTTCGCCATACCCGCTCCCTCCTTTGGAAGCATGGTATAGCTCAAGTCCCTCCAGATGGCCGGTTTTAATCCGACCCCCAGTGGCCGGTTTTAACCGACCCATGACACTGAACGGGTGACGGATATTCCAGGCGGCTTCGACCAGTAGGCGTCTGGCATGGATATTTCCGGCTTTGGTGATAGGTCCTTTTCGTTCTCTCTCACCGGAGGAACGTTCTGAGGGTACGAGGCCGAAGTAGGCCATTAGCGCTCTGGGTGATCGGAAGCGACGGACATCGTCGACTTCGCACAGGAGAGTCAAAGCGGTGAGCGTTTTGACACCGCGCAGGCAGCAGAGTGCTTCTACTTTATCGCGGTAAGGGTGTGAGTGGGCGAAGCGTTGGAGTTCGGCATCGAGAGCTTCCCGCTGAGTCTCGAGGTATTCGAGGTGTTCGAGTTCGGTGGCCAGGGCTGTTTGAAGTGGGCCATCGAGTTCGAGCCGGAGTTTGGTCAGCCACTGCCGGTGTTTCTTCGTCCAGGTGGACTTGCCTCTTGTGAAGACGAAGCCGTGGTTACGGAGCATGCCGGAGATGCGATTTTTGGTGGCTTTGCAATAGATTTGATACGTATAGCGCAGCCTCAGGAGGCGGCGTAGAGCTTCTAAGTCCTCGGTGTGGGGACATGGACGGGGGTGAGGTGGCCGCTACGGTAGAGCCTTGCGAGCATGAGGGCGTCCAGGCGGTCTGTTTTACGGCGGTCTCCGGGTTTGCGGGGGATGAGCGAGGGGGCGATGACCTCGCAGTGGAAGCCGTCATTAGTGAGAACACGTTGGAGGACGAAGCCAGCACCGGTGGCTTCGTAGCAGGCCCGCACTGGGGGCTTTCTTGGAGAGGCGGCGGAACAGGCGTCGTACCTTCATCAGATCGCTAGAGAGCCTAATGACTTCGGGTTGTTCACGGTCGCCTTCGAGAATGGCCGCTGTGATAGAATCAGCGTGCACGTCGAGACCGATCCAGGTATACTTCGACATGGCTGGATACCTCCGAAAAAGGGTTGAGTACTACGTTACTCATGTAGCTCTGGTCAGTATATTATACCGACCAACCTACGATAAATGGAGGGTCCAGCCGTATCCATATGGTCTAGGGAGGAGCTAGAATGAAAAAAGCTCTGGCCATTTCGCCTGCTGTCCTGGCTGCAATCTTGTGCAGAGTATCGATTGGAAGGGCCGGGGAGATAGAGGATGGGTTCAACCTGGGAGGTGCATCGTGACGGCGGCGTGCAGACTGCTAGGAGCCGGGCTTCTTTTGATACTAGGACAGCTTCTCGCATGCGATTTGTTGGATCGTCCCTCAGAAGAGCTGGCTCCGATAGAAGGGACTGTGCTTTTCCGGGTTCACGAGCGGCACGAAGTCTCCGAGGGCTGCCGTGAGCCTGTTGTATTCCTCACGATGGAAACTGAGAAGATCTATGGCTGTTACAATTTCACGATCGAGTTCGAGCTTCGCCATTGCGGCCACACCGTATGGGTCAACTTGCTTGGAGTACACAAGCCTTCCCTTTGCTTGACGGCTCTGGGACCCGCTAGAGCGGCCTCGAGGCTGGACCTGCCCACTGGGGTGTACAGGCTTCGTTTTACCCTTGCCGATTCTGCTGACGAATACGAGCTGGCCATCACCGACTCCAGCATCAGCATTGCGGATTCTGACTCGAGCTTCACGAGAGCCCAGACGTGTCTGACTTGGCGGTATCCACCTGAATCCTGTGCTTATCTTTGCGGCACAACGACCGAGACATCCTGGATCTGCTCGGATTTCTTGGACTCTCTGCTGAACGCGGTGCGCTTCGAGGAATTCCAGTTCCCAGACTCCGGAGCCGTACCCTATCCAATGCTGAGCATGGGGCACTACTACGACATGCCCGCGATGTACTTCCGCTACGCAGCGGAAGAGGATTTTGATTCAGCCGGCGCGGTTCTTGAAAGATACACCAGAACTGTCATCTCACAGCATTCTGGTGTCGGGCTCTCTCTCGTAAACTGGAAGAACAAGTCGTACAGCTCGTGGTTGTTTGAGGACTGACGTCCTCTGACTGTCGCGAGTGACCGACGGAGTGGGCTTGCAGACCGCTAGCTGCTGACAAGTGGGCCTTATCCCGCCCCTCTTTCCCCGACCTTCCCGCCTAAAGAATCTTCGCCTAGCCCGCACTATTGACTTGCTATCCCCTGGAGCCGAAGCCTTCATGTGCTGATGCTGCAGCTCGGCTGCTGCGGCAAAGCTGCTGGCAAAGGAGGTGATCGCTGTGGCTAAGAAGGCGAAGAAGCGGAAGGGAAAGGCGCGGGTGGCGCTGAAGCCCGCGGAGGCGACGGCTGCTCGCCCCGCTGACAGGGCGACGCAGTCCAAGCCTGCCGCAAAGCCTGCCCGCCAAGCTCCCGACCTCGCTCAGCTCCGCAAGCCCGGTGTTTTGAGCCTGTAGGTTAACTAGTGTGTCTGTTTGCTTGAAGTTGCGTATGGGTTTGTTAAGTAGATCGTGGCACAAAGGGTGATACGAACCGATCGTTGACCTTAACGAGATTAAACACTAAACTGAGTGTTTGTGGCTAGACGAATGGGGGAAGAATTCAGAGGCATTGGTTCTCGTGTGACATACCACGGTGGCAGGTAAGGAAGTTGCCGAAGTCAGAGAATGCGAGAATCCGGACTGAGCCGTTGCGACTGATTCGCCAGCGATTAGGAGCGCTCAAAGGGGGGACCTTGCCATGATGGAGTTTCTGAGGAGAGTCTCAAAGAAGAAGGGGTTGGCTCCTGGAGCTCTAGTTTATGTGGGGGAGAAGAGGGTCGAGAAAGCAAGGATTATAGTTCTTGACTATGATAAGGAGCACATTCTGGAGAAGGAGGTAGAGAATGTCGAGGAATGTTTCCCATATAAGGAGACCTCGACGGTGACCTGGATAAACATAAATGGCGTTCATGATGTTGAGATTCTGGAGAGAATTGGAAAACACTTCGATATTCATCCTCTTGTTTTGGAAGACATTCTAAACACAGAGCAGCGTCCTAAGATGGAGGACTTTGATGATTACGTGTTTGTTGTACTGAAGATGATTCGCTTCGACGAAAACAAGAATCAGATAGATTCGGAACAGGTCAGCTTGATCGTTGGTCCAAATTTTGTCATATCGTTCCAAGAACACGAGGGAGATATCTTTGACCCGATAAGGGATAGAATCAGAAAGGGGAAAGGGCGTATTAGGCGAATGGCCTCTGACTATCTGGCCTATGCTCTGGTTGATGGTGTGGTTGACCACTATTTTGTATTACTAGAAAAACTAGGAGATGCTCTTGAGACCATACAGCAGGAGCTTATGGCCGTCCCCAAGACAGAGACTCTTCAGAGCATTTACGAGCTAAGGAGGGAGACGATCCTTCTGCGGAAGTCAATTTGGCCGGTGAGAGAGGTGGTCAGCGGGCTTGAGAGGGGAGAGTCTTCGCTGTTCAGCGAGTCAACTAGACCTTTTCTGAGAGATCTCTATGATCATACAATTCAGGTAGTTGACACTGTGGAGACGGTTCGAGACATGCTTTCCGGAATGTTGGAGCTTTATCTCTCTGGTGTGAGCAACAGGATGAACGAAGTTATGAAGGTTCTGACGATTATCGCCACCATATTCATTCCTGTTACTTTTGTGGCAGGCATATATGGAATGAATTTTGAGAATATGCCTGAACTCAGGTCCCCGCTTGGCTATCCCATAACTGTGCTCGTAATGTTCGGCATGGGGATCTCAATGCTCGTGTATTTCAGGAAGAGAGGATGGCTATAAGATTACTGTGTTATCAACATCGGATCCCGCATACCGAGTGATGGATTATGACACGTTTTGGTCCATGGAGGTTATAAGGTGGGTGGACTCTACTTCCTACTTCCTGCGCTGTTTGTGATATTTGTGTCTTTCTTGATCGTGCGGGCTGCATCGATTGCCTTGATGATGACCGGATTGAATGAGAAGCGTGCAAAGTTTCAGGCGTTGTCAGCATTCTCTGGTACTGGGTTCACAACGAGAGAGGCAGAATCTGTCATCGCCCATCCTGCACGTCGGCGGATTATCACGTGGCTTATGATATTGGGGAACGCGGGGATCGTTACGGTTATCGTGACAGCGACCTCCTCTCTTGTGAGCAGCAAGGGTTATCAGATTCCGATAAACCTGGTAATTCTTGTAGTTGGCATCTTCGTTATTTATCGCGTCGCTACGCATAGAGGGTTCATAAGAAAATGGGAGAACTACATAGAGGACAGAATTGTCAAAGCGCGGGCCTTTGAAGAGGAGCCGGCGGAGGACCTTTTGCACTTTACGGAAGGTTTCGGATTGGTAAGGGGGATTATAGGGGATTATAAGTGAAGGTTCTCCACTGCTCGGAATGTCGTTGTCGGAATCGGCTCTGAGCGAAAAGGGATTGTTGGTGTTGGGTATTGAGAGAGGTCACAGCTGGATTCCTACTCCGCGACCTGA
>Ga0209636_10000284_pt1 | contig 46073 bp, 42 predicted proteins | sample DeeMarSWOR152_54_FD_187464 | JGI IMG/M metagenome (GOLD analysis project Ga0209636, IMG submission 187464) | Marine sediment microbial communities from White Oak River estuary, North Carolina - WOR-1-52-54 (SPAdes) (version 2) | ecosystem: Environmental > Aquatic > Marine > Intertidal zone >...
CGTACTCTTTTGCTTTTTCAAAGTTCTTATTATACACAAATTTACATATATCGGTCGGCATGAGACCCATGGGACAGTTATCCACACACTTAGCACACCGGACGCACGGTCTTTCTTCTTCCCGAGAAATTTTGTTCCACACGATTACTCCGGATGTTCCCTTGATAATTGGCACACTCTCTGAATACTGGGCAATTCCCATCATTGGTCCGCCAAAAATAATCTTCTGTGGCTCACCAACATACCCTCCACAAAAATTTATGACATCGAGTGCCGATGTACCGATTCTCACCAGGACATTGAGTGGCTCCTTGATACCGTTACCAGTTACCGTGACAATGCGATCGATCAAAGGTTTTCTGAATTTAACTGCCTGATAACCGGCATAACAGGTACCCACATTCTGTACAACGCAGCCAACATCCATGGGTAATCCGCCCCTTGGAACTTCTCGATTTAGGAGTGCCTTAATCAACTGTTTTTCTGCTCCTTGGGGATATTTCGTCCTCAACAATTTTACATCCACTCCTGCTTTCTTCAGGATCTCGCGGGCATTCTTCTTGTTATCTTCAATTCCAAACATGAGATTCTGCGCACCCAATATTTTCTGAAATATCCTTGCACCCTCAATAATGTCCACAGGACATTCAAGCATCAGTCTATGGTCGGCAGTGAGCATTGGCTCACATTCACAACCATTGATGATGAGCGTATCTATCTGTTTCTCTGGAGGCGGTGCTAATTTCACATGTGTGGGAAATGCAGCACCACCGAGGCCCACTATTCCCGCTTCTCTGATGAATTCCAATAATTTCTCTTTTGACAGACCTTCATAATCATAGTTCTCACCTACACCGTGCTCCCACTCTTCGTCGTCTGATGATTCAAGGATACAGCACGAAGAAGAACCCAAGACCGGGTGTGGACAGGATTCTATGGCTGTAACCTTCCCAGAGATGCTTGCATGGATTGTTGCTGAAATAAAGCCATCACTCTCTCCAATTTTCGTTCCAACTCTGACAACATCATCTTTTTGTACAAGTGGACGGGCTGGCTTACCTGTATGTTGTGAAAAAGGGATGTACACTCGTTTCGGTGGCGGCATCACCTTGACTGCATTTTCCTGTGTGTATTTATTCTCAGGAGGGTGTACACCGCCTGCAAAGCCCGCGGACATGGACTCTAGTATATTCAGTTTTAATTATTAGTCAAGCTTCAGAGAGAAATTGCTGAAATCAGTGTTTGTATTCAATACAATCAACAGTTAGTTCGCAACCAATACTATATGTTACTGTGATATATCTGAGAGTCAGTTTGATGCTCTTATTGTAAAAGGACTCATCAGATATTTTACTCAGAGATATAAAGAGATAATAGAGGAGTCTAGAGTGTATTTATGGTGTCAAGACGTAGCCGGTAAATGTACAGAGTGCATTTCCTCCAATCTTCACTCGATAAATCTGCTCGCGTGTACACTCTACATGGACATAAACTTTAGAATTCCGCTGCTGCAGATAGCCTTGTTCAATAATGATTCGCGAAAAATTTGATGGCTCAATCAGCCTGTACCGAATCAGGTAGCAGCCGACGCTCGCCGCCGATGCACCTGATATAGATTCTTCAGTCAGTCCCAACGAGGGTACAAAATATCGCACAAAGGCGGTATCACCTGCATCGAAAGTCTCCATACAGAAAACGACTATACCATTGACCCCCATTCGTGCACAGAAGCTGTCTATCAACGAAAGATTTGGTTTGATTTTCTTAATCGTATGCAATGTTTTAACAGGCACAATAAAATCGTAAAATCCTACTGATATGGTATCAAAGGGAAGTTCTGTTGAGGTAACATCTTCCAAGTCGAGACCAAGAGATTTTGCCACAGTACTAGGATTGACTTCGATGTCTAGATATTTTGGGGTTGTGAGGGCGATGGTTGCGCGTGTCACCTTGTCGCCCTGTACTCTCAATTCGACATGTTGAATGCCAGCCTTTGTTCTCTGTCTGATTACGGTTTTTGAACCCTCGACGATTAACCTGTTCTCACCACTGAGCGCGAAATATGTTGCAATTGAGGCATATCCAGAAAAATTGATCTCGCCAACGCCAGTGAAGAAACGTAGATGGAAATCAGCTTCTGATGTTGATTCCGGGAAAACAAAGGCGGTATCGGTATGAGGATTCAAATCACGCGCCAATTTCCGCATCTTCTCATCAGACAGGTCCTTTTCACCGAGGACAACCCATGCCTGATTTCCACCGTATGGGATTGTAGTAAATACACTCATTCTCTTTGCCTTGATCCACTGCCCCATATAGAGCAATTTTATAAAATTCCTCTGTGATGTCAAGATTTAAATATATATCTACGGATATTACGGTAGGTCAGAAAGCCTTTCGATAAGATAATTCTTCAGTAATTCATTCTTCTCAGACTCAAGACAGCGTTTAAGGACGGTAGTATCCTCCGATTCCTCATAGAAAACCTGCCTCACTGCTGGACCTCTGTGCTGAATGAGCTTCACTATTTCATCTCTTTCTCCATTCAGATGGCAGAGCACTTTATAAATGAAATAGTCTTTTAATCGAGATTCACCGATTGCCTCCTCTAAAGGATTGATTGCTGCCCCACCAATACGAAGGAGACCATCGACTGCTGCGTACCTCACACCAAAAAATCCATCACCAAGTCCTTGTATCAGATATGGTATTTCATTCTCCGAGGCAAGTTGACCCAGTGCATAATAGGCTGATTTCCGCACGAGTGAAATGGAATCATCAAGACCTTCAAGAAGAAAGGAGAGTGCATCTTTTGACTGAGATTTGCCGAGCGCAGTATAGGCGGCTGATCTCACCTGCCATTGCTCATCATTGATAAAGCGGGCAACAGCTTCCACAATACTGTCGCCGCCGATCTCGCCGAGAACCCATAATGATTGCCTCAGACTTCTCGATTCTTCATCACTGCCCCGGTAATCGATCTTCTCAACAATCCCCTTGATTGCTGGGTGACCAATTTCTTTAAGGAGATCTTTCAACGCATGTTGCTCTCGTGCGACCTTTGTATCAAAATGTGAAACGAGAAATTTTATTGTAGTATCAGAATAAGCCGTATCTTGAGCTAATTCAACGAGCCTATTGAAGGCTGAATCTTTGTCTGCACTGAATTGCACAAGCAACGTTGTCGCCGTGAAATAAAGTTTGTCGAAATCGATTGCTTGATTGAATATGATTAATAAAAAAATCATATGGTGAAAAGAAATAATCCGACAATTAACATCGTTCTCATGTTCCTCACTGTCTACTGCCAATCAATACCAATACCATATTCCCCGTTTTTCCACAACAGTCTATCTTTGCCCAAACGATATTCGTCCTCACCTTCTATATCCAATAATATACCAACACTGCCGTATTCCCTTCGAAAATCTCCATATCCTTGTGTATTGTGTGTCTTCTTCACTGAGTAACTATCATCGCCTGCTTCGTCAATTAAAATACCAATACCGTTTGCATTGCCAGCTCCCTGGCTGAGATCGTATGCTACATAAGAATCATCACCTTCTCTATCATGGAGGATGCCAAGTGAAAGATCGTGTCCACATCCCTGTGAAACGCCCTTTGCAACATAATTGTCATCACCCTGCTGATCGATTAATAGACCAAAAGCGATATGTGTTCCTACGCCCTGTGCATATTGATATGCGACGTAGTTATCATTTCCACCTCCATCAACAATTGCACCAATACCATGCCAATAGGCTGACCCTTGGGCAAATATATCACCGAGATAATAATCATTTCCGTTTCTGTCAAGGAGTATTCCAATACCCGCAGAGAGGTCTGGCCTGAATCCTATAGAAAAACCCTGGGATAAGGAGAGGTAGTGATCAAGATACCTTATTTCATCGATATATCTCTCCAGTATTATGTACATATCATTTCCAGTTCGATCACCGAGAATGCCGATACCATAGGTCGAAGCAAAACCTTGGGCATATAATGCACCTTCATATCTATCATTTCCATGCTCATCCTTGAGTATGCCGATTCCAAAACCACCTGCCCCTTGGGTAAAGGTATCGCCATGATATCGATCATCACCTGCTCTATCTATTAAAATGCCAACTCCAAAGACACCACAGCCGATCGCGTAATTCTCACCTGAATATGTATCATCGCCTTTTTCATCAATCAGAACACTCACTCCGAAATGGCCACAGGCAATAGAATAGTTGCCGCCTTCATAGAGGTCATCGCCAGATTCATCAATGAGCAACTGAATCGTCCCTTGTTGTTCACCACAGTGATATGTATCGTCACCGCCCAAATCGATTATGATCGCGAAATCTCTTTTATAGATATTATTACCGGTATCACCAATAACAATATCACCGAATTCACATGTTTCATAGTATACTACAGCACCTTCAATATCTTCGATATCTCTGCTTCTCGTGTCTACATTCTTTAACCACTCCTTGTATTTCTGAGATACAGAAAGAAGCCGTAACCCGGCAGTAAAGAGCTTATCATAACGTACGGTGGTACCTTCTCTCTTCAGAAAACAGACTAAGGAATCACTCCTCTGCTCATTTTCCCGCTCTTCATCAATTGACTGCGTCATTTCTGGCGAAAATAGTGTCAGTTCTTGGAAAACATCTGCCAACGCTTTTGGTGTTTCAGTGTATGTTTGCTCGATTAATTCAGAACATTCTTGGAGCGTCTCTTTGAATTCTCTTTTCTTGTCCTCGACACGCAATCGGTACAACGCAACCATACTCTTAAACGCTCTTGCTTCTGATGAATGCCAAAATGTGCTGTCCACAGAGAGAATATAATCGACGGCATTCAGTGGAGATATTAATAATGAATCAACAAACGAAAAACGATAGGGGTCACGTATCGTGTAGTCGTTTCTAAATGCAATGTCTTCCATTGTCAGTCCAATATAGGCAAGGCTCGAGTCAAGATAGGTGAGCCATGTCTGTGCAAACAAAAACAGTGCGATGAACATTGAAGGATTATAACCTCTTCTATTCGTAAAATCAAGCTTGACTTGATGTGTTCGTCTGCTATAATTATTAGAGGAGGACCTATGAAAAGATGCATTATCTTTTTTGTATATGTTGCATTACTGTTTGGTGGGTCACTGAAGAAGGATGGTCTGCCAGGAGTTGAGGTTGAAGTCTCGGGCAAAAGCACCAGATTCATCACCGAACCATCAGGGAAAACTATAGCACCGACGACTCAAAAGAACAATCCTATGAATGCGCGAGCGGAAATTCTGTGGGTTGATAGATACCACCAATATGCTATTGCTGAGCATGTTTCGATCTCTGGCAGTGGTATGTGGATTCAAGCAGGCTGGTATTTGAATAACGAAAGGGCGAGCCTCTACAGAACGCTCGGTACGAACACGCCGGCTTGGTCATATTCGATGCCTAATTCAGATTTTTTCATACCCGTTGATATATCATTCTCTGGGCAGGATATAGGAGTTACTTCATCAGGTGAACCATACTACAGTTTTAGTGCGTCTTCTCCATCTCCTCAGTGGCTCTATTATTTCCCAGGGGGGTTCACGGCTGCAACGAGCTCGCAGGGTTCTGCTGTTATTGTCCATGATGACGGCACGATCTATGCCGTGCTCGGATCAGGAGGCGCTGAGGGTAGACTTTTCATTCTCAATAATACAGGTGATACGATACGCTCTCTTCCCTTTAACCCCACCAGGGGAATCTATGGAATTGATGCCACTGGCGATTGTTCTGTTTTTTGCGTGTCAACATATGATGCAATATATATCTATAATCTGGATGGCTCGAGGCGCGATTCACTGTTTCAATATGGTCAGACTGTAGCCAAGATCTCTGATGATGGCACATACATCGTCAGCGGCGATTTCTATGGAAGGGTGTCTCTGTATCGTTGGGATGGTGCTGAGTATGATTTAGCCTGGCAACATTATGTTGGTCATCCTTGGGTGACTGCGGTTGCCATATCTGACGATGGTTCAACCATTATGGCCGGCACATTCCAATACACCCCAACCAATACTGGGAAAGTGCTCATGTATGATTCCTCTTCGGCAACACCACTCTGGGAATATAATCAGTACGGTGATTACGTTGCGAGCTGTGCACTGTCTGCAGATGGTTCACGGTGTGTTGCTGGCTCCTGGGGGCAGTATAATGGCACCTTTGGTGATGTAATTACTGTCTTTGAGAAGACCTCGTCCACACCACTACTCCAGGTACTCGATGATATTGATGAACCAGGGTCAATATTCAGTGTAGACATAGCAGAAGACGGTTCATTCATTACTGCGGGAGGGAAAGCAGTCCATGCCCGAGAAATGGGAAATGGTGGTGAGGTGTATGCAATTCAGATTCGGGATGCGTTAGGCAATGATGTTGGCGTTGAAACAATTACCGTTCCAGGTTCTTTCTTACAGGTTGGTCAAACATTTACACCACAGGCAGTCGTAAGAAATTATGGTACAGAGCAAGCGAGTTTTAACACAATATGTACTATCGCTGATTCGTTGTACATAGATACCGTATTTGTCAGCGCCTTGGGTTCCGGGTCTTCCCAGACAGTGGATTTCTCACCGAGTTGGTCTGTGCCGTATTATGGACAGTTTGAAACAGTTGTCAAGACAACACTCGCAGGTGATGAATTTCTTGGCAATGATATACTCACGAAGAATAGTATTTGCTACCATGATGGCGCCGTTGCAGAAATCTTGTATCCTTTTAGTGAAATAACGCTGAATTATACAAAGCCTCCACGAGTTGTTGTAACCAACTGGGGTAGTTATACAGAAAATATCCCGGTCAGTTATGAAATCTATGATCATCTGAACACGCTCGTCTATACAGGCAGTGGTCAGGCATATCTCAGTCCGTTGCACACTGCCAGTATTATCTTGACACCAGCCTGGACACCTTCTGACACTGGCTTCTATACATCGTATGCCTATACACAGGTAACGGACGATTTCAGTCCTTTAAACGACACTATGACAACACTAACAAATACAACTACTGAGATACTCTATGATGATGGTTTTCTTGACACGTACGGTTATGTCTCTGGTAATTTCTATGACAACAAGTTTGCAGAAAAGATGATCCCTTGCCTTTCAGCTCCATACTACATTACCCGTGCTCGATTCTATGTAAGTGGCACTGATCCAATTTTAATGTCCTTGAATAGTGATTCTTCTGGTCTGCCAGGTCTTGGTCCTCTATATTATATTGCTCCGGCCGAAACAATCTATCCAGTAGAATCGGGTTGGGTAGTCAAAGAATATACACCACCGATTCAGATGACCGATACAAACCCTTTCTGGCTTATTACTCACTGGCTCGCTGCCTCACCCAGTGCACCATACATTGGTATGGATGGCACTCAACCTCTTGATAGTGTATCATACTGGTATTGGACTGAGTCGTCGGACCCTGGATGGCATCAGTGGGTCTTTTATGATTTCATGATGAGGGTCTTCACTGCGACCGATGTTGGCATACAGACATATGAAGATGATGGACTTTCAAGATTTGTACTCCACACACCATCACCGAATCCATTTACTCAACACATTTCACTTACGTTTTCAGTACCGGTAAAGGGTGTGGTAAAGGCAACAGTGTACGATATCACAGGCAGACGTGTCATAACGCTCACTGAAGAACATAAAGAGCCGGGCAAACACAGGATAGAATGGAGTGGCAGAGACAGTAATGGAAAAAAACTGAGTACGGGAATATACTTCTTGAAGGTAGATTATGGACAGGAATCAGTAACAAAAAAACTCGTTCTCATCTCGCGATAGGTAGTTCCTGTAGGCAATTCAGATTTTTTCGGGACTGGCTATCGATTTCTACAGAATACTTTTTTTACCAGTCTGGACCAATGCTAAAGTGAAGCTTCCAATCGTCGGTGAAGTCACTAAAATTATATGCACGCGCCCAATCAAATTTAAAGATGAGATACATAAAACTGAATCTGATTCCTCCACCAATACCCATTTTAAGATCCTGAAGCCGAAATCCGCCCTCGGTCTCATACACCTTAAAGGAATCTGTATAGACACCACCAAAGTCGGCAAAGAGTACACCGCGAATGTCTCTGAACTCGAGGGGTAAAGGAAAGGACAGCTTTAAACGGTCAATGAATGGGAAACGATATTCCAGGTTGAGAAAACCCAGTTTTGAACCAGTAAATTCATAGTAATCAAACCCACGAAGGGACAACGGACCACCTATGGACCAAAGGTCAACATCTGGACCAAAACTGCCAGCGAGCACCAGACGTGTGGCAAAACTTGATCTCGGTGACAGACGAAAATATCTTCTATAATCAAGGATACTACTCCTTATGTCAAAATCACTGAAAACAGTGGCATAACCAGATAACCTTACCCGTCGACCATGATGTGGACCGAAGCCTCTCCATGTCACATTATCAAAGACAAAGGCAAGATTTGGATATAAGAAATTATAACTCCGGTCAACATAATAATCAGAATCCCATTCTGGAGGAGCGAAGAAATCATACCACTGAGTTTCATAGAGTTTGTATGCATAAACGCCAAATTCAACCCTAAAGAATCTATCGAACGGATACTGCATAATACCACCAATTCCTAAGCGGCGCCATTCAAATAGATCATCATATTCACGAAAGTAATTCAGGTATTGAAATAATGCAACGCCATAGTCTATTCTCTTTCCGAGATACCAATAATTAATGAACACATCAGAGTCTGTTAGACTACCATACAAATCAGCAGCAATTTGGATGTGGTGATTACCCAACATGTCACTGAGTGCGACCTGCCCGAGACCAGAAAACCCCAATGCTGAATAGTAAGCAGCCCCTGCAACAAAATAGTCAAGACTGAACTTAGCCCTGTATTTACCGACTCGCTCCTCATCGAGTGCTACTTCTTTGTAGGTAAATTCGCTAACCATTTCTTCTGGCAATTCACTGTCCACCATTTTAGATAACGGATCTTTTACTACACAAACATCATAACCATACTCATTCAAATATGAGAAGGCAATCTTATTCCCATCGGCTGAGATTGTCGGGTAGTATATACCAGTGAGAATATCTGTCTTTTTGATTACGCGTGTACTATCAAAGGAATACCAATACAGGTTATATGATGAATCATAATCAGCAACAAAGAACAATCCATTATCAGGCTCAAAGAATGGTGATGCCACATATTTGGTTCGAGGAATTAACCGTTTACTATAACCGTCTTCATAGAGAAATACTGCATAACTACCATAGTGGTATGTCTCGTTGGAATCAGGACGGTCTGATACAAAAACTATTGAACCACTGGGTGAAAAAGTCGGGTATCTGTCGCTATAAACATCATCAGTTATTTTCTTGGTGGTCCCAGATTCTACATCAACAATATAAATATCAGAGTATCCGTCCTTGAGGCCTGCAAATATAATCTCGCCGCCATGTGGAGAGAATGCTGGTGAGTAAATTCCATCAAGAGCAAACGAGAACCTTTTGCGAATATTGCCATTCTGGGAGTCTATAATGTATAGTACATCCTGACCCTTTGATCGCGCGGCGAAGGCTATGAAACTATCATCAGGTGACCACGAAAGACCACCCTGGAACAGATGCAGGCCTTCATAACCTGAAGAGTATTCTGCTTCCAAAAGTCTTCTAATCAATTGACCATCTATGCTTGATATGATGAGTATCTCTGCAACCCCAGACCGGTCACTAATGAATGCAATCTTATCACCCTTAGAAGAGATTGCAGTAGATGTATTATAAATGGTATTTGTCTTTTTGTGGCTATATATGATTCGCGCAAATTTATCGAAATTATCTACCAGATTGATTGCCGGCCAGTATTTTGTCTGATAGTATCTCATCCACTGGCTGTCGAAATCCTCTACGCTGACACCGAAGAGGGTCATGAAAGTCGTTTCGAGATTCTTTTTCGCCTTTAACAGATGGATAAACTCACCGACTTTTTTTCTACCATATCTTTCGGCGACGTAATTGAAGAAGGCCTGCCCCTCTTTATAGATGAGATATCCTCCATAACGGTCTAGCACCGAAAGCGGAACCACAGCGTTGTTCATAATTAAATCTCTCATAAATATGTCGGCGTCTAGATCCCATTCCAATGACGTAAATTCACAATGACCCTCCATGACCCACAGTGGAATTGAATAGAAAATATCACCACTGAAAAGTGCCTCCATCCGTGATGGGAAGAAGATCACAAATTGGAATACATGTGTCAATTCATGAACCAGGACATGCCGAAATGCCTCATAGTCACCGGTAAAGGGAATGACCATGCGATTCTTGAGTATCTCAGTAAATCCACCCACGCCCTCTTCAATTAAGTCTAACGTCACATTGGTCTGGGAGAAATCATTGGGAGAGTTATAAAGAATTACCGGTATAGTAAAGTCTGCCTCTATACCGAGGTCCTCACTGAGCATTCTGTAGCCATCTTCAAGTACCTCTTCAGCAAAATCGGCAAGAACCTCACCCCCAGAATAAAAGTAAATATTAAAGTGATCAGTGCTCAGTACTTTAAAACCAAAATTCTTGTATTGGACCTTATTCTGACCAAAATATTGTGTGAATAAAAGTAATCCAACAAGTGTTATTGTTGTCATAATTAATTATATTTATGACAAACCATGTTGTCAATCCGTTTATTGACTAATATGGACAACTTTGTATAATAGCATCATGCATGTGTTCATCAGTGATGCCCATATACGGATCGACGCGAGTTACAGAGCGAAGGTGTTGCAGAAATTCTTATATGATATGCGATCGAATTTCACTGCTCTCTACATACTTGGTGATTTATTCGAATTCTGGTTTGAATATAACGTTGTCTTTCCAACAAACTATCTCAAAACGCTTGCAGCATTATATAATCTCGTTCAGGATGGTATAGCTGTCCATTTTATCCCGGGAAATCATGAAATCATAACCGGTAATTTTCTTGAGAATTTTGGATTCATTGTCCATCCGCAATCCATCATTCTTAACATAGACGGCAAGGACGTTCTCTTGGCGCATGGGCACACCATCGACAAACGACTCTGGACAACATTGTGGCAAAATCTCATGACATCAAGATTGAATCATACACTCTATCGCGTCATTCATCCAGATATTGGCGTTTTTTTTGCTCAGGGAATTGCCTACCTGTCGCGGAAGCAGCGAAAAGACCCTCATTTCATTAATATGCTTGAAAAATACGCACAAGAAAAACTGCAGAAAGTCGACATCGTCATCCTTGCACACTCCCATGTCCCTCAATTAACGAAATTTCCGGATAATAAGTATTACATAAATATCGGTGATTGGATTGAACATTTTTCCTATGGCGTAATAGATGACGGCCAAGTTTCACTGCGTTACTACAAACCATAATATAAGCGCAGCAACTTTACTGAAATTTTATTTCACCTCTTTCCATATTTCTACAACATAGTCTTCGTTCAAATCCTGTTGTGTATTGTATACTTCTAAAATATAACCCTCATCATGAGCTTCATATTCACTGGTTTTAAACCAGTCCTTTATTTTAGCATACGTTTGTACAACATTACCAATATGTCCTCGTGGAAAGAAAACAACACATTCTGCCGGAGGTATTTCCCATAATGACATTCCTTCCGGCAATTCTATTGTATCTGTTACCTCTATCCCTACCAGATAGCTGTAATGTATCTTATCTCCTACCATTTCTCCCTTATAGACTCCATATAATATATGAGGATTTACCTGGTTAGGTATTGATGCCATCATGGTATTTAGTTTTATCCATAGCTGGAGAATATATGGCTCCATTTTTTCCGGGAGTTCCAAACCTACAATTTTCATGGCATGTCTTGTAAACATCTTTGTTTCCATTTCACCTCCTTTGACATTGGTGTCGTGTTCAACGCTCTCCTGATCACGCTGTAGTGTTTGCGAAAACAGGAGCGTCGACAGTAATATCACTGAGATAAACCAAAACATTATAGAGAACACACTTTTGTCAGACTTCATCCTTTCCTCCCCTTTTTAATATCACCTTGAGCATATATACTATAGCAGCAACTTATTGTTTGTCAATAAAAAAGCAGGGTCGGCCTTGTGATACTACACCTTATTGAAAGGTTTTTCTCAGTCTATACCAAAAGGACGTTATTGCCTTGACTTTTTTTATGTTTTTCTCGGCTGCCTCCCTCCCCATCATGACGAGTGCCTCGATAGCAGAGAAGTCTGCCCAGTGAAATTTCGCAACATCTGGCGCAATTACACAATCAGAGAGTGCCAGTATGTTTTGGTCGAGATAATACCTGACAAAGGATTGTGCGCGCTGATTGATACGAAAACCTGTTTCGGGTATTCCCTTGAACTGAGGACGGTTGCCAAGATAAACGGTCAGTACGATCTTCGCACCAATCTTCTTTAACGGTCCTATCGGGACGTTATCGATTACCCCACCATCAACGAGGATTCTATTATCCTTAACAAAAGGTGGAAATATGCCAGGAATCGCACAGCTTGCCTGTACTGCCTCAGTGAGCGATCCTGATCGAAAGACGACCTCTTCACCTGATAGGATATTTAATGCATTACAGGTGAAAGCAATTTTACAATCTCTAAATGTTTTATCGCCAAATAGATTACTATATAGTCTTTTGGTCGCCTCAATTTTGGAGTGTGATTTTCTGAATAACAAAGTACCAAAATAAATTTTTTCAAAGAGTTCCTTTTTAAACCGTTCAAAAATGTTCTCTGCATCTGTGTAGAATTTGCCCAACTCCAGATTCTTAAATTCCTCAGAACTAATCATCTCAATCGCCATTTGCCTCAGATTATCTGCAGAACCGTTCAAACAGTATAAGGCTCCTATTATTGAACCAATTGACGTACCTGCCACACATTGAGGTCTTATGCCATGTTCCTCGAGTACCTCAATGACGCCAATATGAGCCAACCCCTTGGCTCCACCGCCTCCCAATGCTATTCCAAGTTTCATGGGATTAGATGAGAATGCGTGATTTCCTGATCTCCTTTTTCCTCTAATGTCTTTGCAAGAACAATTCTATTTCGTCCAGTTGCCTTTGCTCTGTATAATGCCCGGTCAGCTTTTTCGATCAGTTCGACCCTCGTTTTTGCATCTCCTGGATAGTGCGCAACACCTATACTGACGGTAATATTAATCCTTGTCCCATCGAACTTTATCTCTGCCTTCTTTACATAGTCTTTGAGCCGAGAGGCCACTCTCAATGCCTTTTCGAGCGAGTATTTAGGAAGAATTATTGCGAACTCCTCACCACCATAGCGGGCAGCGATTCCAGTTGTCGCTATGAGTCTTGCCAAAAACTTAAGGACTTCGTCACCGGCCTGATGACCATGAGTATCATTAATTCTTTTAAAGTGATCAATATCAAAGAAAAGCAACACGAGATCTTTCTCTTTCTTGATATATTCCTCGAGAATCTCCTGGAAACGTCGGTGGCTGTATAAATCAGTTAGTCCATCTCGCGCCGCCTTTTCTACTTCTTGCTCATGATGAATTGCCCTCTGCCAGGCAAATGATAACTGTGAAGCCAAAATATTGAGTGCCTGTGCGCTGTCTTCGTTAAATTTCTTCTTTCGGCTGTCCTCAAACCACATAACACCAAGTAAATCATCATCTAATTGCACCGGGACTCCAACAAATGACAGATTTTTGGTCTTCACTCCCTTTTTAAATACAACAAGATTACCTTCGCTGAGGTCTTCTTTAATTATGAAATTCTTGTGTCGCGCAATGAGTCCTACAAGACCTTCATCGAGTGAGAATTTTTCATGTTCCTTGACATATGTTGACTGTAGTACTTCACCCACATTATTCAATTCATCGATTGCGGCAATCGTTACATCGTTACATTCCATTACAGCCCTAAAAGACCTGGCCGCATCCGATAAAATTGTCTCTAACTCCAACTCGCCGTGTAATTCTTTAACATGTTCACCGATGAATTTAAGATATTTTGCCTCATAACTCTTTTGTTCGTATAGCTTAAGCATCGAGAGAAAGAATCCCGAGGTCTTAGCTGCCTCGTCAAATTTCTCTTTATCTTTCTCGTTAAACTGCTCATCCTTTCTATCGATTACCAGGATTCCTTCAATCTGGTCGAGTATCATAATGGGTGAGATGAGTACAGAAGCAATTTTTATTTCTCCCTTGTAATAGCCAAGTTCCTCAGGGTCTTGCACATATTCTTTTATTAATATCGTCTTTCTCGCTGATATTACTTGTCGATAAATTCCAGCTTTAATGTCAATAACTGAGTCGCGTCTGAAAAGCTCTGAATGTGAAAAACCCTGGATGAGTGTCAGATTATCATTATACAGAGAAAATATCGCTGTGGTGTAGGCATCAAATATTGTATCTATCAGTTTGACATAGAACAAAAGTGGCCGTTCAATACCTGCATGTTGGTCAATATCTCTTACCGAAGTAACTATTCTCTTGTGTTCAAAATTTGCTGGACTAAAGAATTCATCGCGTGATTCATATTTTACCAAAGATTTCCTGAGGAAATCTACATTTTCCATTCGTTTTTTAATTATGATTCCAAAGACAAAAATTGCGACACCAAAAAGACCTAAAGGCCATATGATAAATGCACGGTTGAATAAAGAAGAGAGGATTTCGGCACCAAGCATGCACAGGGCTATAATCCAGTAATTGAGATAATGCTCCTTGAATCCTATGATTGGAAGTACAATAACATAAGATAGAAAAATTGGCGAGTGAACGCCTCCTGTCAGTTGAACTGATAGATTGGCAACAATACCGGCGAGGATTGTATGAGCAAATTGAATCTTCTTCTTTTGGGTATAATATAAGTAGTAGAGCGTGAGGATGATTAAGAGGACAGGGAGAAAATATGGAGGCAGGTCCCTCTTAAGAAAGCCGAGGCTACTGACTACGGCATAAACTGCCGCTACAATATAGAGAATTCTTATTCCCATTCGATAGTTGATGGCGGTTTCGTGGTTATATCATACACCACACGGTTAATCCCGTTAACTTCATTGGTTATTCTTCTGGAGACCCGGGCGAGAAACTCCTGCGGCAATCGCACCCAATCCGCCGTCATACCATCTTCGCTATATACGGCTCTGATGGCACATACCGAGTCATACGTACGTTTATCACCCATCACCCCAACACTTCCCAGAGGTAAGAGAACTGCAAATATCTGCCAGATATTTTTGTAGTTCTTCAAGGTGCGTGCCTCTTCCAGCAAAATCCTGTCTGCCTCCCGCAGCATGTGCAGGCGTGCTTCAGTCAGCGGACCAACGATTCTGACAGCGAGCCCTGGGCCAGGAAATGGTTTCCTCTCAACAAATGCAGGCGGTAAACCGAGGATTTCTGCGATCTTCCTCACCTCATCCTTAAAGAGTAATCGCAACGGTTCGATAATCTTTAATCTCATTCTTCTAGGAAGCCCACCCACATTATGGTGGCTTTTGATAACCGCAGACGGCCCGACGCCATGACCCGATTCAATCACATCAGGATAGAGTGTTCCTTGTACGAGATATTTCGCGTCCTTAATCCTCTTCGCCTCTGACTCAAATATCTTAATAAACTCATGACCAATGATTTTCCTCTTCCTCTCTGGATTCTTTACGTTCTTTAATTGAGAAAGAAATCTCCTTCTCGCGTCGATAATCTTCAGGTTCATATACCGTTTCAAATTCCGCTTAACCTCTTCTCTCTCGTTCATCCTAAGCAGACCGTTATCCACAAAGATACCAATGAGATTTTTCTTCACCGCTCGAGAGGTGAGCACTGCGGCAACAGTCGAATCAACACCGCCGCTGATTGCGCAAATTACCCTCTCCTGCTTCACCTTCTTTCGGATTCGCATGATCTCCTCGTCAACGAATTTTTCCATAGACCACGTTTTCTGTGCATGACATATCTTACGGAGAAAATTATTAATTATCTCACGGCCGTGTTGTGTGTGGTGAACCTCAGGATGGAACTGTAGACCATATACATTTTTTAATTTGAAGGCTGCAATAGGCGTAGTTTCGGTTGACGCGATGATTTTTGCATCAGGAGGAACTTCCACTACTGTATCACCATGGCTCATCCATACAGTGAACTTCTTGGGTATACCTGAAAAGAGCGTACTTGTTCGGGTAGTGATACGGGCATGACCGTACTCCCTTGTCTTACTATATCTCACCTTCCCACCGAGGATTTCCGCAGCAAGCTGCATACCATAGCAGATGCCGAGAATAGGGATATCATTCTTAAAAAAATGGCGATAGGTTCGGGTCTGTGCCCTATAGACACTGCCTGGACCTCCAGAAAGAATAATGCCTTCAAGATTCTCCCTCGGTAATTCGCTCGCACCCACAGAGCAGCTGTATATCTCTGAGTAGACCTTACATTCTCGTATCCTGCGTGTAATGAGTTGAGTATATTGCGAACCGAAATCAATTACTGCTATCATGCTGTGAATATAATTTGCACCTCGCCCTTTGCAGAATCCTCATGGGCATCTATGATGTTTTGATACATTAGGCGATTTTTTCTAGTGCCTTTGCCGCGAGGGTTGATAACGTCTGATCTTTGGAACGCCTGAATTCTTCAAGAAGTGACTTTATGTTCCAAACTGCTGACCTCACGAGTGTGGTAATTGCGAGCTCTTTCATCTTCTGTGCTGCAGTATCCTCTCTGCGCTCAAGAGATTTTATATAATCAATAACCGATTCTGAGGCATCAGACATTTTCTTTTCGGCAATAATCTTCAAAAGCTCAGTGTGGATGCTGTCGCTACGAGTCTTGAAGAGCGGAAGTAAATCTTTCGCCTTCTCAACAGTGATGAGTGGTCTCAATCCTTTAAGCGCCTCGGTCTTTATCTCTACAGATTGATCATTCAATGCCTTGAAGAGTCCGCGTTCAGATTCCAGTTTTGCCAATGCCTGAACCGTTGCCAGCCGAACACGGTCATCTTCATCCTCTAAGAATTGGAGCAGGCGGGAAATGACACTCTTGTCGCCAATTTCACCCAAGACGAAAATAATATTTCTTCTCAGAAACCACTCAGTATCATCAAGATTATTTATCAATATGTCGACACTATTTTTACCAACATTCTTGAGTATATCCACCAACTTTGTGGTCAATGGGCGATCCTCTGCTTCCTTCAAGGTAAGGAGTGCCTCACCGAGTGCATCTTTGCCAAATCTCAGAATTGCCGCTCGTACATCAGGATATATGCCGCTGTCCCATAAGAAAGAAAAGAGCACGGGCAAAGCGGCAGGATTTCCTGTGGTTCCATAGAACGCGACGATTTGACTCTTAAAGTCAGCTGGTAAATCACTTCTCCCTAAGATCTTGCTGAATGGTTCTAAGATTAAAGAACAAAATTTTTCCTGATTCGACTCCCTGCAGAGTTTATACAGTCCAGTTAGGTGCTCAATTGATCCTGATATGACCTCACTAACCGATTCCTGCACAAGGGCGTTGGAAATCCTCACTATTATCTCATCAGCCAAGTCAAAATTCTTCTGTTTCACAAAGCGACTCGCCACCATGATGAGGGACTTCAGTCCTTCCTCTCGAACAAAAGCGTCTTTTGAATCAAGCATGATGTAGTAAGATTTAAGTGAAGCACGAAGATCGTCCTTTGATACAACACCTTTCAGCTTCTCAGTAAGCTCGCCTACAACGACGCCAATTTCTTCAAGATATTCATAGATATGAGGACTTTCATCCTGCAGGGCAGGTGCAACCTTTGCAATCTTTTCTACGCCAACTGCAGTCACGATCTTTTTCACCTCAGTCTCGCTCTTATCTTGAACTTTGTTGAGTATGATTTGCGCCAATGTATCATCACTGAGGCTCGAAAGCAATTTCAAAACAAAAGGTTTCAATTCAACATCTCTGAATAACTCAGCTCTTTGATCTGCTGGTAGATTCTCAATGATTCGGGCAACTGCTTCGCCATAGGTACGCCAGGATTTCTTGGGTGTAGTGTTGAGATCGGTAATGATCTTGTTGAATGAAGTCTTTGTTTCAAGATCGACAGCACGCTTTTCAACATGAGTACCATGCTCACTGACCGAAATAATACCCGTCTCATCTGTTTTAACCTCTTTGCCACTACCAGGGATACCCTTTTCAAGGAGCAACTTCAGATTCTTGAGCCCTTCAACAATCTCACCAGGATCTTTGGTTGTCGCTTCCTGCGCAATCTGAACTGTAGCACCTCTCTGAATACCAAATTTGACTGCGTTTATCTTTATCTTCTGTGTCCCTCGCGTCACCAACATTGTTGATGCGTCACCGTATTCTCTGAGTCTTGATTTAGAACTGCTGACGACTTCGTATAGATTTTGTATATCTCCGGCTGACACACCTGGTAGAAACGTAAGACTATTAATGCCTGCTTTTCTGAGTGCATCAAGGAGCGAACAAACGGCTGCATTTCGAGAAACATCGATTCTCATATCTTGAAATATCACTGTCTGCTCGAGAAAATAGATAGAAAATGCAGGAATTTCATTATAGATTCTCACGAGTTGTGCCGTTGTATTGTCAACCACCTTATCCATGCGCGGATGTCCAGGTGGATAAGATTTTGCAAGTTTAAAACCAACTGCGATTTCTTTTAAAAAGTCAAAAACGCGTGATTCCTCCACGATTTTATTGTAAACATATTTTCTCTCTTGTCAACGTTGAGAGCGCCATTTTCAAAGAACCTTTTTCTATTCGGTCTTGATTAAGTCTTAAATTAGTGTATAATACAGATATTTACCTGTGAAAAAGGAGAAGCATATGTCAGATAATTTAATGAATAAGAAAAAGACAAAGGTTGGTGTGATAGGTTTAGGCTATGTTGGGCTCCCTCTTGCTGCGGAGATTGCACGTAATGGAGTTGACGTAATTGGTGTCGATATTGATAAGAAAAGGGTTTCAGCGATCAATAAGGGTAACTCTTATATTAGCGACGTCAACTCGTCAGAATTGAGAAGGCTTGTTCAACGTAAAAAAATAAAGGCAACGAGCGATTACCAAAAATTAAAATCCTGTGATGTCATCCTCATCTGTGTCCCTACACCAGTCAATGTGAATAAGGAACCTAACTTGCAGTTAGTGTACGACAGCACAAGGGAAATTAGAAAAATCCTGAGAAAGGGACAACTGGTGATTCTGAAGAGTACCACATATCCAGAGACAACTGAAAAGGTGATATTGCCATTGCTCAATAAAACTGGCCTCAAGGTTGGAAGGGATTTCTATCTCGCCTTCTGTCCAGAGCGTATTGACCCAGGTAACAAAAAATATGGCGTGACCAATACACCAACGGTCATCGGTGGTGTTACAAAGAAGTGTACAGAGGTAGCAACAGCGTTTTACAAGAAGTTTGTGACTCAGGTTTATCCAGTCTCCTCGCCGAGAGCAGCAGAAATGACAAAGTTGCTTGAGAATACCTTCAGAAATGTGAATATCGCATTGGTCAATGAATTCGCACAACTTTGTGAACGGATGGGCAACATCAATATCTGGGAAGTCATCGAGGCAGCAAAGACAAAACCATTTGGCTTTATGCCCTTCTACCCAGGTCCTGGTGTTGGCGGTCACTGTATACCGATAGATCCGTACTATCTATCATGGAAGGCGAGGGAGTACGATTTCCATACAGTCTTTATTGAATTGTCTGCGCGAGTTAATGAAGAGATGCCCTATTTCGTCACGAACAAGACAATAGATGCATTAAGTAATGCAGGCGTATGTCCGCGTAAGGCAAAGGTTCTTCTCCTTGGAATGGCTTTCAAAAAAGACATCTCTGACCTCAGAGATTCACCGGCAATTAAGGTCTACCAAATAATGAAACCGAGGATTGCACTCCTTGAGTATAACGATCCGCATGTCTCTGAGTTTGGAGAGGATGATAAGAAAATAAAATCAGTGAGATTAACCTCGCGGGCATTGAAGAGGTATGATGCCGTGGTCATCCTCACCGACCATTCTGCCTATGATTACGAATTCATATTACGACATGCTCGCTTGATCGTTGACACGAGGAACGCGATAAAAAAGCGGCACAAAAAGGTTAAGAAGTTGGGTATCCGATAGACCCCGCAGGTCAATCAAACCCATCAATTTTCGCTCTCGATCCCAATATATCATTAGATTTGGGCACTTTTTGACTGTTGTTGGCATAATGTGTGCTCTATTATGACAAAAAAGCGGTTATCTCGAAATCCTTATACTCTTCGACCTTTCCCCTCCATAAACCCCTCCCGGCCGCGACCCGCAGGTCGCGACCGGGAGGGGAAATGTTCTATGGTTTAGACACGACAATCTGGTACCAGTTTATTATAATCAAATGAATGAACTTGTCAAGGGGTATTGTCACCAAACTCGCCTGGCTATTGATCAACAAACAGGTCCTGTTGGGTCATTTTGGCTCTCTTCAATCTCCTCATGCTCAAGACCTCACCCTCTTCAAATTCCCTCAAGACCTTTCTCGCCCTGCTAATAACTGACCCGGGCAGGCCGGCAAGTCTCGCCACCTGTATACCATACGACTGATCACTCGGGCCAGGACTCAGTTTACGCAAGAAGATTATTTCATCTCCCCATTCCTTAACAAGGAAATTGTAGTTCTTTACACTCTTTAAGAAATCCTCAATCCGTGTAAGTTCATGAAAATGTGTAGCAAATAGTGTTCTCGGCTTTTTTGTATTATGGAGATATTCAACAACTGCCCATGCAAGTGCGAGTCCATCATAGGTTGATGTTCCCCTACCGACCTCATCGAGAATCACGAGGCTCTTTTCGGTCACATTATTTAAAATGTTTGCAGTCTCCATCATCTCTGCAAGGAATGTACTCACGCCCCGAGAAATATCATCACTAGCACCGATTCGAGTAAAGATTTTGTCCACCACACCAATCTTTGCCTCTTTAGCAGATACAAAACTACCCACCTGTGCCGTGATTGTTATAAGGGCGACCTGCCGGAGGTAGGTTGATTTTCCAGCCATATTGGGCCCTGTAATGATAAGAATCTGGTTTGTATCCCTATCAACCATTACATCATTTGGTATGAACGAACCTTTTTCCAATATTGTCTCAACTACAGGATGGCGACCTTCAGACACAACTATTTTGTGTTCGTTATTCACCATTGGTCTTGTATAGTTGTTGAGTACTGCGTTCTGGGCAAATCCTTGAAGTAGATCCAGCATCGCAAGCGCCCGTGTTGTCTCGAGAATGGCATCAGCACGCTGCGCAATCTCTTCTCTGAGTGCAATGTAGAGTTCATATTCAAGCGTCTTTATCTGCTCTTCGGCACCAAGAATCTTTTGTTCAAATTCTTTTAGATCAATGGTGTAATAGCGTTCTGCATTTGCGAGTGTCTGCTTTCTAATGTAGTGTTCAGGAACGAGGTGAAGATTTGGTTTGGTGACCTCAATGTAGTACCCAAAAACAGAATTGTATGCAACCTTTAACGATGAAATACCTGTCTTTTCTCTCTCTCGCTGTTCGAATTGCACCAACCAATCTTTGCCTCCGCGCGCGATCTCACGTAATTCATCTAGTTTCTGCGAATACCTTTTTTTGATAATACCACCCTCATCCATGCTTGCCGGCGCATCCTGGACAATTGCTTCATCAATCTTCTGTGCTACCTCGTCAAAGTCATCGATGGCTGTGTGGATACTTCTTATTATTGTGCTCTCACACCCATCAATGAGGTTCTTCACATCAGGATAGAGCCTCAAGGACTCTTTGAGGGCAACCATCTCTCGTGGGACTATCCTCTGACAGGCAAGCCGTGCTGTCATCCGTTCAACATCACGAATCGACCTCAGAACTTCTCTCAATTCCTGCCTTAAAAATTCTTTGTTCTTCAACTCCTCTACCCCATCTAATCGTGCCTCAATCTCATGTGTGTCGATCAGTGGTTCGAGCAATTCACAACGTAATCGTCTCTTCCCAAATGGCGTGAGGCAATTATCGAGTACCGAGAGCAACGTCCTCTCATCTCCACCTCCTATATTTTCAAAAATCTCTAGATTTTTACGTGTAGCAGCATCGAGGTACAGCTTATCCTTTAACTCAAAGATGCAGATCCTATTGATATGAGACAATGAAGATTTTTGATTTTCAGACAGATAGTAGAGGAGTGCGCCGGCAGCACCAATAGCAAGTTTGCACCCTTCAATGCCGAAGCCATCCAGTGTAATAACTTTAAAATGATTGGTCAGTTGTCTGTATGCAATTTCATAAATAAAATGGTAGCCATCGAGATGCGTCAAAGGTAAGTCAACCTTAATCTCGAGCCCTTCTGGAACAATGACCTCTTTTGTCTCTTTTCTGAGGAGTATCTCCTGGAGCTGTGCTGTTTTGATCTCGCCGCAGGAGAATTCACCGCTCGTGATATCGCAGAAGGCGAGGCCAACATTTTCCTCATCAGGCAGGCAAGAAGCCAAGAAGAGCGATTTCTTCTCATCCAGGAGCGATGTTCGGAGAATTGTACCCGGCGTAATAACCTCAACCACATCCCGTGCAACAAGCTTCTTCCCTCTTCCTGATGGCTCAAGTTGCTCGCATATTGCAACCTTGAGACCATGTTTGACCAGTTTTGCGATGTAATTCTCACTCGCCTTGATTGGTACTCCTGCCAAAGGAACTCTCACACCCTTTTGTATGGTCTTTGAGGTGAGCGCAATACCTAAGTATGAACTCGCAAGTTTTGCATCATTATAATAGAACTCATAGAAATCACCGACACGAAAGAGGAGTAATGTATCTTTATACTTATTCTTTATCTTCTGATACTGCTCAAGGAGAGGAGTTAATTGCATGAAGTATCAATGACGTTTGTAGTATCGCACCTTTATAGCACGTCCACTACACTTTTGAGGAGTTCCGCCCATCGCAGATGGGCGGAACTCAATTAGTAACCTCTAACGACATTCCCTTTAATTCCTAACGAATCGAGCTTTACGGAGAATGTCTTCGCCTGTTCTGCAGTTGCAAATTTGCCAACCCACACCCGATAGTATGTCTCACCCTTTACCAGTGCCTCAACAATTTGAACATCAAATTCTTCTTTTCTGAGGTTCGCGACATGTTTTTCAGCATTCTCTCTATTTCGATACGAGCCTACCTGGATGGTAAAATATTCTTCTGTAGTCTCAGAAATTCTCTTGGCAGGAACCACATTTGCTGCTCGTTCACTCCACACCGATTTCGGAAACCGAGTGCGCAGGTCCTGTAGTATATCTGTTCCCTCTCTTTCCTGATCATTACTCATATAGGAAACGCCAAGCCAGAAAAGAATTTCATCTTGAGAGTTTGTCTCAGGGTAATTACGCAGGAGCTCGCTCAGCGTGACGATTGCATTTTTGTATTTACCGCGGGCAATATTAATCTTTGCGATTTCTAGATATGAAATATCAGCATAGCGCGACTGCGGGTAATCTTTTGTCACCCTTTGATAATATGATAGCGCCGAATCCGGAACAATAGATAAACGCCCCAGGTAGTAATACGCCTCTGCGATGCGTGGGTTGTCTACATCTTTTACTACCTGGATGAATATCTCGCGAGCATGTTCAAATTGAAACGAATTAAATAATCTTATCGCCTCATCGATGTCCTGTGCGTTGAGGACAAGAGAAATTATAAGTAGGGTAAAAATGATTCTGCTGTATGGCATTGTGGACACAAGAATGTAAATTTTTCTGTATCAAATCCACACGCTGAGCACTTAAAATGCTTGTAGCTCACCGTGTGTTCAATTTCGCTAATCCTTTCCTTCATAGACTCATCTTCAACCATTGATCTGAGTAAACGTAGTTGAGGTAAGATACTTTTTGGATACTTTTCTGATAATTTGCGATACACTTCTTTTGCTGATTCTATATCATTCTTCTTTTCATATAAATCGGCAAGGGCAAAGCCGACTGAAAAGTTGTTTGGATTATCAAGAAAGATTTTTTCATAAACAGGAATCATCTTGTCAAATAAGCCAAGCTCGAAATAGACCTTTTCAAATTTGGGTATAATCAAAAATGCGTAATCGGGGTGATGCGTAATTAGTTTCAAATAAAATTCCTTCGCTTTTTTTAAATCACCTTTTTGCCCGAAATAATTGCCGAGATGGTAGAGCGCGCTGAGTGAAGTTTCTGAAATCTTTAAGGCCCTTCTGAGGAGATTAACAATTGTTCTTTCCGCATCGGGATTGTCTCCAGTGAGATTATTCATCTTCATATTGGCAAATGACGCATAGTAAAATGCATGTTTTTTAGTTTCTTTCGGTTTGATCGCCCCCTCTTCATAGAGTGCAATACAATCACCATAGTTCTCCATATCCTCGTAAATCCTCAGTACTAGTTCTTGTGCATTTCTATCCTTTTTATCAATCTTCAGTATTTCCTTGAGCAGAGATATCGCTTTGTTATGTCTACTTGTATCAAGCATATCTTGCACGAGTGCATAATAGATCTTCTTCTCCTCATGAGTTTTGAGCGTCGGTCGAACCGTAAGTGACTGATGAATCTGAATTGCCCGTGAGACATCTCCCTTTTTTCTATATAGATCGCCTAATCTGATATATGCATCAACAAGGTCGCTATCAATGTTCACTGTTTCCTTAAACTTCTTCATCGCAAGATCTCCATTATTCTCTAAGAGAGCGACCAGCCCTTCAATATAGGGTTTGTAGGCAGTAATCTTTTCACGTCTACGATGAAAATACAGATAGAGTACGAGGGCGATGAGCGCTACAACGATAATTGTCAAAGCGGTCACTTCTCCTCCTCAAACGGCAGATTCCTTAGGGCACTCAGTTCATCTCTTAGGTTCTTGTTTTCTTTAAGAAGTCTGTGAACACTACTCCTCAATACAATCTCGTCAGCAAGGGCAAAGATAAGGACAAAAACCATACCTGCAATAAATGCATAGAAGCAGACCATTGAGAGAGAGATGTTAGCTATCTTCTGTCCAAAGATGTCTAAATTGACTTTCGAATCAGCATTGAGCACCATAAAACCGATCATGAAACCAATTACAATAATAACAAAAACCAATCCCAAAAATCGCATTCAGCCTCCTGTTTAATCATATACATAATATACTATTTGTCAACAAGTAATTTAAAAATCGGTGAAAGGCAGAGTAATAATATGCTTGACTCATCACAATTTGTGGTTATGATATGGTATGGAGCAGGCACGGAAGTTCTTTTCAAAGAAAAAAATAGGTGTCTTGTATGGTGGTTGGTCATCAGAGAGGGAGATTTCTCTCGGTTCAGGAAGATGTGTTATGGAGTCTCTGAAAAGACAGGGCTTCTCGGTAAAGGGAATCGACGTTGATTTAAATTTCACAAAAAAACTGAAGGGCATTGATGTCGCATTCGTTGCCCTCCATGGTAAGCCTGGTGAAGATGGTACGGTGCAGGGTATCCTTGAATTCTTAGGCTTCCCTTATACTGGTTCAGGCGTTATTGGTTCAGCGATAAGCATGGACAAGATTATTTCAAAGCATCTATTCAATGACCACGGTATTCCTACACCTGAATTCTACCACGAGGAGAACATCGAGATCGATGAGATAATCATCAAACTAGATCTACCTGTAGTAATAAAACCACGTACCGAAGGCTCAAGTGTTGGGGTGAGCATTGTTGAAACCAGGGAGGAATTGGAAAGAACCATCAAGCGTGCGAGACGTAAATTCAGGGACGTTTTCTTCGAAAAATATATCCCTGGCATCACGGCAACTTGTGGCATAATCAATGAGATACCTCTGCCAGTCCTTGAGATTGCACCGAAGAAAAGAAAATTCTATGACTACAAATCAAAGTACACAGAAGGTATGACTGAGTATGTTGTCCCTGCCCGCATTCCCAAAAAGCAGTATAAGCAAGTCCAAGACCTTGCACTCTCCGCACACGATGCGATAGGAGCGTATGGGTATTCACGAGTAGACTATGTCCTTGACGAAAATTACAACCCTTACGTGTTAGAGGTGAATTCTATCCCGGGTCTCTTGGCTAGCTCCAATCTTCCCCTTGAAGCAAAGGCAATAGGACTTACCTACGACGATCTCATCTTCGAAATCCTGAAGACATCCTTGATAAGATTCTAATACATCAGTGTGCTCTACATAATCCCGACATTATGCTCTAGCTTTTTGTAGGCAGTTAATAGGGAAGACACAATATTTTTCTTAATGAAACAGTGCAGTGTCATTCAGAGCTACCTGAGAATTGCCACATAGTGAAATACTATTATAATTGAGCCGGAGATAACCGTTGAGCCAAACACATATAAATTCTCAATTTGTCGGCTTAAAAAAATATACACACGTGCAGCGTACGAAAATTATTACCAAAATGATGGTACCAAGAATAAAAAAAGCACTGGGCAAAAATCTCATTGCCGTTGCTGCTGATGGTTCCTATGCACGCAATGAAGATACTGATTTTTCAGATATTGAGTTAATCATTTTTGTGAGGAATAAAAAAAATCTCCCTGTAGGATTCAGAAGAATCATCAATGGCATATTGGTCGAAGGTCTCTACTTTACAGAACAGGAATACTATAGGAGTACGTTAGAGCCGAACGAATATTGGTATATTTCAGGCTCAGACACCTTGAAACCGATAACTAATCGGAGATTTATTAAGAAAGTTCAAAGATATACAGTAGAGAATCTCTCGACAAAATGTTTTAATCACGCAAGAAAAGTACTATATGAAATCCAAGAGTCATTTGGGAAATTGCTTAATGCGATCAGAAAAAAGAACGGAGAAAACCTCTTTCCTGTACTTGCAGATGCTGTGATCAATTTGTTGAAACTCATGGCACTTATTAATGAAACTCCATACAAAACACTCAGTTCCTTTATCACGCAGGCAAAACACTTCCAGATCAAGCCGAAAGGTTTTGATGAATTTATTCAAATGATTGTTGATGGCAGCTATACAGATTTAGACAAACTCGAGCGGAGTGCTACAGTCCTCTTTACTGGCATAGAAGAATATTTCCAGAAAAATATGGGAAAGAATATTTATGATTCGGAGCTCTCCACGATTGTCGGGAAGAGATCATAAAACCATTATTTTATAAGTCAGTCTAAGGTGACCTGAACAAAAAGGATTTATGAAAAACGGAACAACGCCAATCTCTGTCTTTATGAAACGCAAAATTAGTCCGTTAGATTGCATTAGGTATCAACTATTGGGATTCACGAGGATACTCGTTTTCTCAATTAAATCAAAGATTTAAAGAAAACGGTGGGGGACAGATTCCCCTGGGCAATTGCCCAAAACGTGGCGAAATGCCACAAGATGTATCAAAATCTGGCTAGTTGCCAACACGGGGTGACCCTTCTGCTTTGCGTACACGATCGAAGGGCCAGTCCCGTAAAATATCTCACTCCGTGAGATTAATTTTACGAGGATACTCGATTTCTCATCCAAATCAGAGATTTGGGCGAAATCGGTAGGGGTTCACAGGCATCCGGGAAAGTTTGACGGTTTGCCTATTTTAAGATAAATGAGTGATGTGTATGCTTTTTATAATAGCAGTTGGGATCCAAACATGATGAGCGGTCGCCGCGCGCAAGGTTGGTGATCGCCAAACGGGGGGATTCGAGGCCTCCATGAGTGTTTTTGTCCGCCATGAAGTGTGGCGGATAAAAACCGAGTGGAGATAAGGGGGGCAGAGCCCCTCTTAAAGGATTCCCCCCTTTAGAAAGGAGGTTTTTATGTTTATATTAGGGATACTCATTATTATCGGTCTTTTCATATTCAGGGCTGGATACAAAGTGAGGCCCGAAGATGTGCGCATCGAAGATAAATTAAAGGTGAGGTACTTTGCTACTGTTGGTGGCGGCATTATCGCTGCTCTTCTCATTATTGCATCGCTCATTCGTATCGTGCCGCCCGGTTCTGTCGGAGTTCAAATCCTCTTTGGCAGGGTGCTGACAAAGGCAACCCTCTCAGAAGGATTGAACATAGTAAACCCTTTTATCGACCTCGAGATCATGACCATTAGGACACAGGCATATACCATGTCCATCGCGCCTGAAGAGGGCCAACGATACGGCGACGATGCAATCTCCTCGCTCACCAAAGATGGTTTAGAGGTCAAAATGGATTTAACTGTATGGTATCATCTCTTGGCATCTGAAGCCGCAAATGTGTTCCAGAAGATTGGTAAAGATTACGTAGCAAAGATCGTTCGACCCGCGGCACGGACTGCAATAAGGAATACTACAGTGAGATATGTTGCAGTGGAGATCTATTCGGAAAAGAGAGAGGAAGTACAAGATGAAATCACCAAACAATTGCAAAAAGATTTCGAGGTGCGAGGAATTGCACTTGAAAAGGTACTCTTAAGAAATATCACACTGCCACCAAAGGTAAAGAATGCGATTGAGGCAAAGCTTGAGGCTGAACAGGATGCACAGAAGATGGAGTTTGTTCTCTTAAAAGAGACAAAAGAGGCAGAAAGGAAAAAGATCGAGGCATCAGGAATCGCTGAGGCACAGAGGATCATTGCCCAATCATTGATCGGGGAGAGGGGACGGGCGTATCTGTCCTGGAAATACCTAGAAAATCTCCATGGTCTCTACCAGTCACCAAATAATACGATTGTAATCTCACCCTATGATAAGAACTTTATACCACTCTTACAGATAAAGTAGATTCGCTATGCTAAGATAACATTCTTTATAAATAAAGAATTAATCGGTTATGTCAATTTTAAAAAATAAAGGAGACTAGGTCATGTATTTTTCTCATCAATTGAATCATCAAGATTGACGCCGATCTCTCTGAAAAATTTTCGGTCTGCCGGGAACGTTTTGCCCATCCTTTCCATCTCAGCACAATCTACCCAGCGAAACTCCTTAACCTCATCCCGATTCATCTTAATCTTGTTTTTTTTCAGTTTAACATACCACCAATGGAGGAGATATTCTTCATCTTCAGTAGGACATACCCATACCTTCCTGATAGGCTCTACAGTAACACCCATCTCCTCCTTTGCCTCACGTATGACTGCCTGTTCTTGTTGCTCCCCCTTTTCGACGGCACCAGTGATTGGGCACCAGTAATCTTCTGCTTCTCCTTTTTTTGCCCTCTTAATCATAAGGAACTTACCATTCTTCTTGATAACAATTGCTACCGCATCTTTCATAGACAATTATAGATATTATCAATATCTCGTCAACCAACTAAGTATTGTTGACACGCGCGATATTTGGGAATATAATGAATCATGCTCAAACGTGTATACCTTGCTCCCGATGAATTTACTGCAATTACGCTACGGGAAATGCTCAAGGGCAAGGATATTCAGGCGATGATAAGGAGCTTTGAGACGAGTTGGCTCGATGGACTACCCAAGGTGATGAAAGGTGGTTGGGGTGAAGTCTTGGTCAATGAGGAGGATGCAGAAAAGGCAGAGGAATACATCAAAGAGTTTTTGGAAGAGTCACATTCTGATTAAACATTCTCTCGCTTGACATCAAAGAATCTGTAGCTATAATAGGCTGTGAAATTCAATACGCTTCTCCTGCTGCTGATTGTATTATTAATCAACTGTCCCAAAAAATATGCTCCACAAGTTGAAAAAATCGAGGTACTCTATCTCTCTTCTTTATATGAAGACATATACAGAGAAGAGCCGTATCTTACCGGTCTCAAAAATATCCCCGGCATAAAGATCGGACACCTCAAGACAGAACCACCGAGTATGGCAAGACTCCTCGGCAGACTAGGCTTCTATCGATTATTAGATGAATTCCCCCTAGACTTCATAATTTGTGATACTGAAATTCATGACGTACACTACATGTCAATCCCAGAATCTATGGGTTATGGAATTACCAATTACAAAGGCATACGATTTGCCATTCTTACAAAGGATAAGGATTCGCTGACGATCGAGGATGAAATTATCATGACACTCGTCAGACAAAGAAGTGATGTCCTCTGGGTGATTGATAAAGATCTCATATCTCTACCGCCGCAGAAGATTGATTTTTATATAGAGGCACGCGCCTTAACCGACACAAGTATGAATGCGATAACAGTAACGCCAGATACCGCTCTAGACAACAAGTTGAGCAATTTTAAGAACAACTTCGATAAGGTACTCAGCAAAAAGATAGATCTTGAAGGTAAGGGGCTTGATGAGTATGTCCTGTCAAAGGTCGCTCTTCACGATGATGTGAATATAGTTCTATATCCTGAAACGCTCTTTCTCGACAGAGAAGTAACTGACTCAATCAGCATCAAAGAGCTTTTGAACAAGGTACAGTGCGAAACAATATTCAAGGAGCCACGGAGAATGACAAAGACTGAAATAGAGCAGTTGCGTAAAGAGAAGGGTTATGCAGTATGGGGAGAGTTCATGGAGAATAACAGCGTCTCGTTACCCGATACCCAAGGCACGGTGCTCTTTGATATACTCTACCCACTCGAGATACCAAAAAATGAATAAATTCTCTCTTAACTGGAAGAGACTCCTCTGGGTCGTCTTCATAGCTTTATATTGCGGGTTATTCTTTTATAATTTTTTCAACCCATTTCAAGATTGGTTTGTCAGCTATATCTATACAATGCTCCTTGTCGTCTGGCTTGGCATTGAGTACTATGAACAACACCTCTTTTTTCAGGCAGGTTTTGTACCGATAGAGCTGTTCAGCTGGCCACTGCGTACACTCTTTGCTCTCTTTTTCTACTCATCTTTTGTTATTGGTATCTCTACAATTGTCTGGTGGCACAGAAATCAGATTGGTCTCTATCCCTTCATTCACATTATTGGCCTTGTGCTGCTCGTCATTTCAATAGTTTTGAGACGAAAAGGCATGAGCAAAGGGATGACAGAGAGAAAAGATATCTCACAGTTCTATCTGAGTATTGCATTACTCATCGTCTCCATTGCACTGGGCTATGGTTCAAAATTTTCGATGTTGTACGTGCTCGTTATTGGACTACCCCTGATCATTCTGCAGAGATGGTTTGAACAGGTCCAGTTTCGACATTTTGAGAATTACCTGCACGGTAAGGGCACCACAGCACCCCTTAAGGCAAAAGAGTACGAACGTATGTGGCATCAGTATTTTGAGAAAAAAATAAAGAAGAAAAAGAAGAAATAAAAATCTCCATGTATATATTTGCATAATAGCCTCTGTGATCCTATTCACATGTATACCCGAACAGACAGAACCATGAACAAGAGTGCAAAACGATTAAGAATAATGTGCAGGAACTTGCTGGTTTTTTGTGTATCATTGATTTCTATTTTGTATCATTGTAGTACATCATCTACTGAATCTGGTTTCAGAGTTGTGTCACTGTCACCGGCAATGACAGAAATTCTCTTTGCACTCAATGCACGAGAAAACTTGGTAGGCGTCACAACATTCTGTGATTATCCAGAACAAACAAAAGATATATATAAGGTGGGAGATTTCTCTAATCCCTCAATGGAGAGAATTGTAGGATTAAAACCAGACCTTGTGATCGTCAATTTACCAGAGCAGATGCGGATAAAAAGGCAACTCGATAAACTACAGATTAAGGTCTTTGTATCATCGCCTCTGTCACTCGATGATATGTACAACGAGATAGCCGAGATCGGCAGAATCGTGGAAAAGGAATCTGTGGCAGAATCACTCATCTCTACTATGAAAATGACGATACGACCATCTGGAGATAATGATGAAAAGAAACGCGTATATATTGAACTCTCATCAAGACCGATTGTCACCATAGGTGCGCAGACCTTTCTCAATGAATTACTCGATTGGGCAGGCGGTGTAAATATCTTCTCAGATCTGAACAAGGATTATCCAGTTGTGTCTCAAGAACAGATCATAAAGAGAAACCCAGAGATTATCATTCTCCTGCATCCTGATGATATCAAAGAGCGGCTTGGTTGGAAGGATCTTGAGGCAGTGAGGAATAAAAAAATCTACAGGGACATTAACCAAGATCATCTCATGCGACCCGGTCCACGACTCGTTGAAGGTTTTAAGGCTCTGAGAGAGATCATCAATGACTAGATACATACCTGTCATTCTTATTTTTATTGTTGCAGTACTCGTCGGCATCATGGTTGGACCTGCGCATCCCACAGGTGAGATCATTCAACTCCGTATATCAAGGGTTCTGCTCGGTATTTTTGCTGGTGGAATGTTAGGTTTTTGTGGCTGTGTTTTACAGGGGCTGTTTGGCAATCCACTCATTGAACCCTATACGCTCGGTTCAGCATCAGGTGCAGCCTTGGGTGGTTCGATCGGGATACTCATCTTTGGAGCAATCAGCCCAATCTTTGCCTTCTTAGGCTCACTCGGTGTCGGTTTCTTTGTATTTACCATTGCCCGAATAAGGGGTGGATTGTTCAGGGATCGATTAATCCTTGCCGGTGTGGTGATGAGTTTCCTCTGCTCATCTCTCGTGATGATCATCATGGTTATCGGCGGCAGAGAACTCTACGAAATCCTCTATCTCTTGATGGGATATCTTGGTATTATAATAAATGCAGCGAACCGCTTATTCATTATACTCCTTATCGCCATCTCGTTAGCACTCATCATATTTCTCTATCGATACTACCGTGAACTCGACATCATTTCCCAGGGATTAGAGACCGCTGCAGGACTCGGCATCGATATCCAAAAATTATCACTCATCATCTTTTTCACTACGTCACTCGTTATCGGACTCACGGTATCAATTGTCGGTGCCATAGGATTTGTTGGGCTCGTCATACCACACATCTCTAAACTACTCTTCGGGCCAAAGCATTTGTATAATTTACCTGCCTCATTTATATTAGGTGCAACATTCCTACTATTTGCTGATGCTGTATCACGTACGATTACTGTATACGAGCTTCCGGTCGGCGTTGTCACCTCACTGGTTGGTGTTCCCTTCTTTATATATCTCTATAAAAAGTGACATGAAGGTGATCGAGACAAGGGATATTAGGTTTTCGTACAATGAGAAAGAGGTCATTCAGGGTGTATCGTTTTCGCTCGAACAGGGAGAGTTTCTTGGTATTATCGGTCCAAATGGTGCTGGTAAATCAACTGTATTGAAAATTCTTGCTGGCATATTAGGCGTAAAAAAAGGCACAATTCTCATTTTTGATCAGGACCTGTTGACAATGAATCGAAAGCGGCTTGCGCAGAGGATTGCCTTTGTACCGCAGGAAACGCACTTTGCACTCGATTTCTCTGTAGAAGACATTGTCCATATGGGAAGATTTCCCTACCTTCATGCCTTTCAGCGAGAAGAAAAAGGGGATCTGGAGGCAGTTGAACACGCGCTGGCATATGTGGATGTCATGCAATTTAGAAAACGGCAGATAAACTCCCTGTCTTCGGGCGAGAGGCAACGAGTTGTTCTCGCACGTGCCCTCGCACAACAACCCGAGATACTCCTCCTTGATGAACCAACAAGCCACCTCGACCTGCACCATCAGCACAGGATAATGGAGCTCCTCAAAAAATTGAATACGGACGGTATGTCAGTCATTATTGTTAACCATGACCTAAATCTAGCGAGCCTCTTTTGCCAGCGTCTCATACTCATGCACGAAGGGTGTATTTATGCAGATGGAACACCCCAAACATTGATAAATAAAGAAACACTCAGGAGCGTCTACAGGACAGAGGTGAACATAATTCAACACCCGCACAAAGATGTTCCTCAAATCTTTTTGTCTCCAGAAGGAGAATTGCATGAAAATCATAACCAAGAGAATCAGGACAGATACCAAAGGAAGTGGTGATCTCATAGATATCACAGATGATATTGTTGAGCTTTTAAAGGCCTCGAAACTAAAGGATGGTAATGCCCTTGTCTTTAACATAGGATCAACCGCTGCAATCACGACCTTTGAATTTGAACCAGGATTAATAAGAGACGTACAGGAGATGTACGAAAAGATTGTACCCAGCAACAGACACTACTATCATGATGATACCTGGGGTGACGCAAATGGTTACAGCCACCTCAGGGCTGCACTCCAGGGTCCATCACTTATTATACCTTTTGAAAATGGTGAGCTCTTAGTGGGTCAATGGCAGCAGATAGTCCTTGCTGAATTCGACAATAGACCGAGGCATCGTCACATCGTCGTTCAATTTATTGGGGAATAATAAACCTTTTTTCTTGAACACCGCACCTCAATGACTACATGAGACAGTATTTTAGAATTCTATTATTCTAGAATTTTCGAACAATCAAAAATCTTTTTCTATTCTTTGAACAATCCTTTTGACCATAGACTCACAGGCATCGAGAAGTGCTTTTGTCTCCCGAGGGTATTTTATCCAATACATTGTTTCTGTCCCTTTTTTCTCATAGCGCACAATATTAGCCATACGGAGCTTTGTCATATGAAAGCACACTGTGGATTTCGATCTCTTTACATTTTTTAAAAGATCTTTAAATCCCATTTCCCCACTTTCGGATAACATCTTAACAATGGCGTAGGATATAGGATAGCCAAGTACCCTACATATCACAGACCCTCTAAATCTCTTTTCTACGATCTTCATTCTTTCCTCACCTCCCGTTTGACTATTCTATTATTCTAAAACTATCGAACAATCAGTAATCCAATTTTAGAAAAATTCTGCCAGGCAGATCATTCCTCGATAATTTCTATCTGCGATGGGCTCTTGAGGATTATCTCTGGCTTGCCTCTGTATTCTTTGATAAGGCCAGTCACCCTCACCATACGATTGAGGTAGTATTCTTCAGGATAAGACGGGAATTTGTCAAAATCACTCGAGAAGATGACCGCGGTGAAATATCTTCGCCAATCTTTGTGGAAGTTTAGAAAACAGACCTTGCCGGTATTGTTCGCTGCGACAATTGTACCCTCGACTGTCTTGGTGTGACCATAGTATTTATGCGCATCTTGCCACGAGACAATCTCTGCGGTATGTTCTTTCCCGGTGAATAGTTTTGTAGGGGCACCAGTCGTGTCTGGTTCCTGGAATACTGCAAATGCCCATAGACCTCTGCTATTTTTAACCGCAATCTTTTCCAATCCCTCAAGAGTTCTTTTGTGTGCAGTATCTGGTGGATAGAATCGTGTCTCGGCATACCCCATCCGCACGAGCTCTGCATTTACGAACAGACCATCTACATATACATAACGCAATGACCTTCCATAGTCGTCCTTATCCGTAGCGTCTTTTTCTAACCGCACAGCCCTGTTGAGCACTAAGAGCGCAAGAAAATCCTTTGCTATGTCTGCTCCCGGATTACCCGTCTCTGGCGCATTGATTCCTAAAAGCCGGACAGTTTCACCACTCTCTGTTTTGAATGTATCTCCGTCTATTATCTCGACTGCATTTTCGGTCTTCACACACCACATTAGCAGGAATAAAAGACACAGTAAGGCAATTTTATACTGAGGCATAATCCATTATAGCAAAATACAGTTTGATGTCAAACTATTTGGTTATTACTTTCGATGATAATTCGTTGACAGCATCAAAAATTTATGTATACTCTCTGCCATGGAGAGAACACTATTAATCATAAAACCCGATGCAGTGAAACGCAATCTCATCGGTACTATATTGAAACAGATTCTCGATGCAGGATTCACGATTCTCGGCCTAAAAATGGTCTGGCTCACAAGAGATGAGGGTGGTAAATTCTATGAAATCCATAGAGGCCAGGATTTTTATGACTGGCTTGTCAACTTCATCTCCTCGGGTCCAATAGTAGTCGCCTGTTTGATGGCTTCTGATGCGCCGAAAAAATTACGTGAGGTCGTGGGAGCTACAGACCCAACTAAGGCTGCCCAAGGAACGGTGCGAAATCTTTACGGTACCTCGGTTGGAGAGAATGTAGTGCATGCCTCTGCACCTGATGAAGATCCAGCACAGGAAATCAATTTCTTCTTTAAAGAGGAAGAGCTTTTTAGATATTGAAATTCAAATATGCAGTGTCGTCCGTCAAGAATCATGGCGGATTCTCAGGAAACGCAGCATTACTAACAACAGAAGGACCAGTTAAAAATCTATTGGCATCTATCGCACAATGACCAATACTATTAGTTGGTTAATGATTCATTAAATAGAGCAAGCCGAAGGCAATTCTGCGATTTTGATAACAAACGATACTACAAATTATGATTTATCGGGATAATCCTGCGAGTCCCAAGGGGCGATGCCGTAAAAGTCATCCCTTGACAAAAAAAATAAATCATTAAAATATAATATATGAAATGGTCCTTTTTGACAATCTTTTTGATCATCTCTTGTCCTCGACCTGGCTTGAATAAAATACCTGAATTCCACTATTTAGAGGAGGCACGAAATATTTATAAAAGAGAGCCTCTCTTGGCATACAGTCTTTTAATGGATTCTGTCAAAAGCGGACACCACATGGGGGAACGTGCTGAAATTTTGGTAAAAATGTACCTCGACCAACGAGAATATGCACGCGCTGTAGACCTCCTCGACAGCATCAACTGGTCAATAGCGTTGCCGCCGCACGAACAAGATATTATTCTATTAAAGAACAAGCGGTGGGATGTACTGGTGGGCAAAACATCAGATGATTTAGTAAAGGGCATCGCATACTATAAGCTCAATAATTACCAAAAGGCAATTGAATTCCTATCAAAGCCTCAGCAGCCAGATGACTACCGGCTCATACTCTTGGCAAAGGTCTACAGTAATCTCAATGAATACAAAAATGCCTTCATGACACTGGTTAGCATTGATTCCGTGAGTACATATTTTCGCCGAGATTATCAAGATATCCTCTACTCTATTCTCATCAACATTGAAGACTCTCTCGTTGTTCAGAAACAACTTAAAAAGATAAAAGAAGAACACCTGCGCGAATTCGTAACACTAAAACTGTATGAGCAACTCAAAGACAAGAACCGTATTAATAAGACTGCATGGAATTTGATACAGAATTATCCGCGATCTGAAGGAGCCTACTATTCGCTGAAGTTAGTCAAACCACAGACAGAATCGGAGTATAAGGCATGTGGCAAGGTGTACTATTTTCACGGTGATTACACGAAGGCTATCACACACCTCAAAAAGGCACAGGCAGATAATGCAGTCGATTATTACTTAGGAAGAATATACTATAGCAGAAAAGACTATTCTCAGGCATTGAAATATTTCTCATCGAGTACATGGGCAGCAGCATTCTATTATCGTGGTAGAATCTATGAAGACCTTAACAGGTACGACAGAGCAATTGCAGTTTATGATTCTTTATATGCGTTAAATAGAAAATCCAACTATGCAACGAGGGGGTATAAACGAAAGGCATTCCTCCTTGAGGATGTAGGAGATACAGTAAAGGCAGTTGAAACTTTCTTAAAGATTGCTGAAAGCAACACCAAGTTCAGAGCGGCAATGCAGCTATACAAAACCGGGCGTTTGCATAAGGCCGAAGAGGTTCTCAAAGATTATTCGATATCAGATTTCATCTATTGGCGAACAAGAATTAAAGAGCAGTTAGGTGAATCTGCGGATAGTCTGAAGGAGTTTCTTGTGACAGAACATCCGTTATCATACTATTCGTTGGTACAACTTGGTCATGACATAATCTTAGATACCACATCTTTGGATACATGGATAAGACAGTTCGGTGACAGCGTAGTCTCGTTCACAAAACAAGATTCGTTCCATATACAAAAAGCAGTACGGTACTTTCACCTGAACGAAATAGAGTATGCAGAGAAGGAGTTAGAGATGGTCAATTCAGAGAATGCCTTGAATATTCTCTATCTCAGCCGACTCTGTGCCGACTATGGTGCTGACAAGCAATCTATACTCTACAGTCTGCGCCTCAGAAATTTGGCAGAGAAAAATAACATGAAAAGATTTGCCCATGAATTATTCGACCTCATCTACCCGGTACGCTATACCTTTACCATAAAAGAGCAGCAGATAGACCCGAGCCTCTGTCTTGCCATGATCTGGCAGGAAAGCCTCTTTGACCCCGAAGCGGAATCTCCGGCTCGTGCACAGGGACTCATGCAGATTATCCCATCGACCGGAAAGAAGATTGCACAGGAGCTTCGCGTAAAAACCTACTCACTCGATGATCCGGCGATATCGATAAGATTCGGCTGTTACTACTTCCTCAATGGACTCAATCATTTCAATTCGGTCGCACTTTCACTTGCGGCATACAACGCTGGTCCACTTCGCGTAAAACGATGGTTAGGAAAAAATGAAAATACTGAACTTGACGAATTCATTGAATTAATCCCCTATAGTGAAACGAGAAATTATGTGAAGCGCGTACTGAGTCGTCAGGTAATATATAAAAAGCTACTCGGTGTGTAGGTTTATTTCACCGTCTGTGCACCCTCTTCTTTTTTTTCCTTAAAGAACAATTCTCTCCCAAGGAGAAAGAGTGCACCGACGGTAATAAATGCATCGGCAAGGTTGTAGGTAAACCACCGAAGATTACCAATCCCCATATCGATAAAATCAATGACATAATCTAACCTGATGCGGTCAAATACATTTCCAATCGCTCCACCAATAATAATGCCAAAAACAATCACACTCGTTATATCTCTTAAGGATAAACCAATATAGGCAAGGATTATAATACCGATAATTGAAAAGATATAATACAAAATATTAGGACCAAAGGAAATACTGAAGACTCCATACGGGTTATAGGTTAGTTTAAGACGAAAGAATGTGCCGATAATGTTCACTGGTGATTCAAATGGTGATAGAATATTCACAATGATTAACTTTGAAATCTGGTCTACCAGAAATGCACCTAAAACAAACATAAAAAAAATTCTAATATTTCTCTTGGAAATCATTGAACGAAATGATGTGTAAAATTAATTTCTTATATCACCTGGAGCATTTAATACAGAATCTTGCCTGAGGCAGAAATTTGAGGCGCCTTTTATTTATTGGCTTGCCACAATGTTCACACATTCCGTATTTCCCTTGGTTGATCTTCTCTAATGCAAGATCTATCTCAAAGAGTGCCTCACGACGTGTGGAGAGAATTTGAGAGGTTATCTCCCGTCTCTCTGTCTCTGTTCCTTGATCTGCCATGTGATTGGAGTACGCAGAGAGATCACCCGATGCCTCGACCTGCGTTGTTGCTATTTGATTACCTTCGTATTCTAATTCCTTCAAGATCTTTTGTCTTTCCTCAACCAATTTCTTTTCAAATTGTTTTAATTCTGTTTTTTTCATCCTCTTGTTCATCTTGTTTTCTCCTTTAGCATATTGAGATACGCCTTCGCTTTGATATTTACTGGATCAACTGCCAAAACCTCACTCCACTCTCTTTGGGCATCATTGTATTTCTTCTGTTGATAATAGCAGAGGCCCAACGTTGTCTTTGCCTCAAGATAATTCTGATTTTGCTGAAGAATATCACGTAAGGACCTTTCTGCATCTTCATATTCTGATAGTTGAAGGTGTGTTTTTGCTAATTTCACTTTAATATCAGGAAAGGAAGTGCTCACCTCAATTGCCCTACAATACTCGTCCTTCGCCTTTTTGAACTCCTGCAATTCGTAATAAAGATCACCTAACTGACTATACGTTGCTGCGAGTTTTGCCTTTAATTGAGGCGAGAGACCCTTCTCCTTAGTCTCCAGATGAGCTGCCTTCTCAAACGACTGCTTTGCATCCTCGAATTTGCACTGCTCATTCTGAATGATCGCCATGTTCACGTATGCCTCTATGTATTCAGGGTTCAATTCGGTCGCCTTCTTGAAGCTATTGACCGCATCTTCATGGTTTCCTTCGAGCGAGTAAGCAAGACCAAGGGCATTGTGGACATCAGGATAATTTGGATAGATTCTGGCAACCCTCTTTAATTTCTCTATCGAAGGTTTGATTTCACCTCTCTCATACAGCTCAAGTGCCTCAGAGTACAGCTTTTGGGTCTCTTGATCCATACTCTATTATACTTGAACCTGGGGGATTGTCAATGACTATCTGTTCTGTGAATGAGACCTCACCCTACCGAATCGTGCCTTAATGATTGATTCCATACCGCCGCGGGGCTTGAATTCTCCGCGGACGATTGCCCACCGAGGTTTTGTTGCCTTTACAAAATCCTTCAAGATACGATTTACTGCGTTTTCGTAAAATATTCCAAGATTACGGTATGCAACAATGTAGTACTTGAGCGATTTCAGTTCTACAAAATATTTATCTGGTTCATATTCAATGGTGATTGTTCCGGCATCAGGGAGGCCGGTTCTCGGACATAATGAAGTGTATTCCGGTATGACAATGGTAATGATGTAGCCTTTAAATTGATTTTCAAGCACTTCTATCTTGGGCAGCTTCTCCTTGAGCCCTGACTGGGCGTGTTTTTTTGTGTACTGCGCCATAGCAAATTATACAAAATTTGAGCGTGCTGTCAATTCAGATTAGTTTTATGAACCTTCTGGATACCTCTTTATAACCAACCTGATGATAGAATTGATGAGCAGAGGTCCTCTGATCACCGCTCGTAATTTCGACCTTGATACACCGATGTGAGCGTGCATAGTCTTCAACATATTCAATCAATCGAGTTCCAATGCCTTTTTTCCTCTGTTTTTGAGATACGACAATCGCGGTAATGCGACACAAATTCCCCTCTTGGTGAAACAGCGGCACAATGTGGACGCTCGCAACACCCACAACTTCCGAACCTGCAACTGCCACGATAACTTTCGTTTTGGCATCATGATTCAATTCATCAAGCTTGCGCATGACAAACAGAGGAGTATTGGGATAGCCAAGTTCTCTCAGCAGACCGGCGATTACCTCTTTATCGCCTTTGTGAGCATCTCTAATATGTATTGTACTTTTTTTCTTCTTTACCGTCTTCATTGAACTACAGAGTGAACAATTCGCCAATGAAGAAAACATAGAAGACCAAAAGCGGTAACCCCTCTGATAAGAAATATATTGGTAATATGTGAACCGACTACATTTCCAATGACTATCTCTGAGGAATCACTCAATCTGAAGCCCTTACCAGGAGAGACGACAAACAGAAAAAACCAAGGGATAACAGGAAACATTTTTACGATGTATGACTATTCATCACTGTCACGCCTTACCAATACCTTCATTCCTCAGGTCTGCAGGTTAAAGGTTCTTGAGATGTCGCTTGTATTGTTGATTCAATTATGTGATACTTTTTGGCAAGGTATTTATTAACCTCTGAAATTACTTTATGCTGTTCATGTAGTTTACTCACAGTATCATCAAATCGTATGTGTACCGAGAATACCAGCATGTTTGCGGTAATTGTCCACAGGTGCGCGTTGTATAGCTCTTTGATTTCAGGAAACTGGCGTTTCAAATCAGCGGTAATTGTATCGCTATTCAAACCGGTAGGCGCCATTTCCAACAATATTTTTGTAGACTCTCTCAATATTCCCAGAGCCCAATAGATGATAATCGCGGATATAACAAGACTGATGAGCGGATCGATGATGTTCCACCCAGTATAGTAGATAATGCCTGCTCCTATGACTATTCCGACTGAAGATATTGCATCTCCTGTCATATGATAGAAGACACTCTTCACATTCAGATCTTCTCTATGGCTTCCATGTAGGATTATAATACTCACGATATTGACAACAAGACCAATAATACCGATCATCAACATACTCAGACTCACAACCTCTTGTGGATGTATCATTCTCGCGACCGCCTCATAAATGATGACAGCGACAACAAGGAGGAGAAACAGGCCATTAACAAATGCTGCTAATATCTCTGCACGGTAAAGACCAAATGTTCTGTGATGGCACGGAGGTTTTCGGGCAATTTCTATAGCCACCAAACTGATCCCGATGGCAAAACTGTGGGTGAACATATGGCTTGCATCACTTATGAGAGCAATGCTATGGGTAAGAAATCCGCCGATGAGTTCAACAACCATCACCACAAGGGTAATGATCAGCGAGAGTGTTAGTTTCTTCTTCTCTATCGAGCGATACTCAAAGAGATGTTCAGAAAAGGCATTCTTCATGGTGTGCTGAGTCATACTTTTCCTCCAGATGAGTGCGTGAGCTTTCTTGTTGCGTGTTACAGTCTGACGGATAATTCTTCGTAATTTCCCACGACGTACTGCTTCCCTTTTGTGACCACGTGATGACCTCGAGATACAAAGAGCATCTTTATCTTCTCAATACCGCCTGGACCTACTCAATACCTACCAGAGCCTTGACATACTGAAGTCTCTCATACGCCTCAGGTTGATCACTCTCCACATAGCTCAGCTTACCACGCATCTGTGCAACAGATGAGAAATTGTGCTGCCTCATCCACACCTCGATCTGTTCACGCACGGTTGTGATATAATTCACCCCATTCAGATAGAGCGTGGAACAGAGCTGAACAGCATGAGCACCCGCGAGCAGTTGCTTGATAGCGCCTGGTCCATCATGAATCCCTGTTGATGCCGCAAGGTCACATGCTACACGACCTGCGAGAAGTGCAATCCAGCGCAGCGATAGAGCCATCTCTTCGGGTGAACTGAATCGGTATCCTGGAACAGATTCTAGCTTGTCGATATTGATGTCAAACTGATAGAAACGATTAAAGAGCACAAGGGCGGCGGCACCTCGTCTGCAGAGCTCACTCGCCATCTGTGCCATCGAGGTGAAGTAGGGACCAATCTTGACCGCGATAGGGATAGTGACACGACTCTTCACGCCTTCAAGAATGTCAAAATAGATATTCTCAATTTTTTTACCGCTATGCTGCATATCACTCGGCATTACTGAGATGTTGAGTTCAAGAGCATCTGCACCAGCTGCGGTGATCTGCTGAGCATAGCCTGCCCACCATTGGGGTGATACACAATTGAGACTCGCAATGATCGGCACAGAGACGTCGCGTTTTGCCCCTTCAATAAGACTGAGATATTCACGGGGACCAAGGGTGAGACCGATATTCCTGACATAATCGATTGCCTCAGGGTGGCCGGAAAGCCACAGATTTCTTTCTAAATCCCTGGCATCAGCTTCTATCTGTTCTTCAAAGAGCGACTTGAGGACAATAGCACCCGCACCAGCGTCCACACATTGACGTATCCCTTCGAGTGTCTTGGTCAGACTACAACTTGCGACGATAAGCGGATTCGGTAAATCGAGCCCCATGTACTTTGTGGAAAGATCAATCATACATCCTCCCTTGATTCAAATTGGAAACCCTTATCAAAGAGTTTTATACAGGTATCAACCACCTGTGGGTCGTACAGTTGGCCTCGGTTCTTTGAAATTTCCTCCATGGCCTGAGCGATGCTATATGCTGATCGGTAAGCCCGCTGCGAAACCATAGCCTCAATAACATCAGCGACTGCGAGAATCCTTGCCTCTATGAGGATCTCTTCACCTGAAAGACCATGAGGATAACCAGTGCCATCCACCCGTTCATGGTGTTGACGAAGAATCTCAGCAACTGGCCAGGGAAATTCTATGTTCTTGAGTATCTCGTATCCAACCTCACAGTGTGTTTTCACCAAATTCATCTCTGCATCACTCAAGCCAAGCGGTTTGTTCAGTATTTCCGCAGCAACATGAATCTTACCAATATCATGAACAATACCTGCCACCCTAATGCCCTCTATCTTATCCTCAGAAAGACCCATCTCCTGCGCAATAGCACAGGCAAGCTGAGTCACCCGCTGTGGGTGGCCAGCGGTGTATGGATCTCTCTTCTCGGTTGTCGATGCGAGTGCGTTTACTGTTGCATCGATAATCTTCTGCAATTTCTCATGATTCATTCTAAATTTCTCTTCTGCTTTTTTTCGTTCTGTAATATCTTCGATGATACCATCATAATATTTAACATGTCCCTGCGCATCCGTTACCGCAACAGCAGAAACAGAGCCGTAAAAAGGTATCCCGTCTTTTCTCTGCAATCGCAATTCCTCGTTTTTTACAAAACCATCGCGCAGCATCTTTTCATTGAATTTCTTTCTATCTTCAGGATTTTGATAGAGGTCAGCGACATCCACTGAAAGGAATTCATTCCTGTTCTCGTATCCAAACATCTTTACAATGGCTGGATTCGCCTCTATAAATTTCCCCCGTGGACCGGATGTATTTCTATACACACCGACATTAACGTTTTCTGTTATGGTTTTATATGTCTCCTCGCTCTGGCGCAGTGCCTCTTCTGCACGTCTCTGTTCGGTGACATCAGATGCCATAACAAGTGCGCCGATCAATTTTCCATTGTCATCACGTATTGGATTCGTGACTATGCTCCCAATTCGTGCTTCACCCTGTTTCGTGACAATATTGAGGTCATAGGGACCAATCTTCTTACCCTGTATGGTCTGGGAAAGCCTCTCCATGGCACGTGCCTTACTCTCCCCCGGCATGAATGGAAGTTCAAGGGCATGTTTGCCGATTATCTCCTCTGGTGCATAGCCGGTAAAGTCATGGATCGCCCTGTTCAACTCTAAGACATTCCCTGCTGCGTCTATAATCCCGATGACTAATTGAGAGGAGTCAAATATGCGCCTGTACCTCTCTTCACTCTGGTGCCAGGCAGCTTCAGCCTGCATCCGTTTTGCCTCTGATTCTTCCAATCGAGCAATCCGTTGACGCAGCTCTGCCAATTTCCTCAAGAGTTGATTCTTGGTCTGCTCTTCGTCATTCATTGAATCACCTATCTCATTCTCGAAAAGAGCTATTGCTTGCTCCACAAGCCTAGAGCGTTCCCACAGGGATCAAGAAAGAGTGCGTAGAATCCAAATTCCTCAGAAATCTTTGTCTTCTGAACAAGCCTCTCACCACCCGCTGTTTCAATCTCATCAAGCTTTTTATCAATATCTTCTACTTCAATGTAGAGAACTACTCCATCCTTCGAAGGTCTGCTCGTTGTGGTGAATCCGCCCGCCACACCATCTGGAGGTCGAAACATCACGTATCCACCAAAACTCTCTTCACATTGCCAGCCAAAGATTTTTCCATAAAAATCTTTACTCTTTTTTGCATCTGTTGTTGGAATCTCATAATGACATAATCCGTGCATGATGTACCTCCTCGAACATATCAAATCCCTCTCCCCCTGTGGGAGAGGGCAGGGATGAGGGGTAATCATTTTATCACCCTCACCTTTATCGTTCGACTGAGCTCACGTCGAAGTCCTCTCCCATCAAGGGAGAGGAGAATCTTATTACATTTCATAAGATTTTAACCTACATTCCCCTGATTTAATCAGAGGCGATTAAGCCTTACCCTATCAAAATTATTTTGCTTTTTTCGCATTACCATAAGTCTTTCATGTTGTTATGATACATCAGTCAAACGAATGCATCTTGTCTGGATAGATTCCCTTTTTGACCTCATCTCTATACTGTTGCACCGCTCTCCGAATTTCATCGCCTATATGGGCATAGCGTTTGACGAACTTTGGCACGAAATTCTCGAAGAGCCCGAGCATATCGTGTAAGACAAGGATTTGACCATCGCAGTTGGGTCCAGCACCAATGCCAATTGTTGGTATTGAAATCTTGCCGGTGATTTTTTCTGCAAGACGAGATGGTATTTTTTCAAGAACCAACGAAAAACAACCCACCGATTCAAGGAGTTCTGCCTCTTTCATAAGCCTTGTTTGTTCTTGTTCTGTCGTACCCTGAAGTTTATATCCACCAAATTTGTGAATTGACTGAGGGGTCAATCCGAGATGCCCCATTACCGGAATCCCGAGATCGATAAGACGCTGTATTGTTTCTATGACAGGGGTTCCGCCTTCTAATTTCACACCACAGGCACCGGCCTTGAGAAACCTACCTGCATTATACACCGCAGTATCCGATGAAGTCTGGTAAGATAGGAAGGGCATATCCGCTATTACCAATCCGTGCTTCACCGCACGGCTCACTATCCTTGTATGATAGAGCATCTCATCCATAGTGATCGGTAATGTGGTCTTTTCACCAGCAAAAACATTCGCCGCAGAATCTCCAACAAGAATAATG
>Ga0209636_10000285_pt1 | contig 45959 bp, 42 predicted proteins | sample DeeMarSWOR152_54_FD_187464 | JGI IMG/M metagenome (GOLD analysis project Ga0209636, IMG submission 187464) | Marine sediment microbial communities from White Oak River estuary, North Carolina - WOR-1-52-54 (SPAdes) (version 2) | ecosystem: Environmental > Aquatic > Marine > Intertidal zone >...
GGGAGGAAGAGGATAGGCGGTTATGTAGATTTCTTCTTTTTCTGGATCGTAAGAGGTGCTTTCTACTTGGATTTTTACCGGGATGTAAACCTCTTTAATAACTTCTACAGGTGCGCTCTCTTCTAAGCGGTGGAACTGAAGGAAGACATGCAGATCTGCTTGAAGGAGAACAGGCGGAGTCTCTGTCTCAGGGGCGGGAGGGGTTTCTGTTTTTTTCTCTTCAGTTTTTTCTTCAGCTGTTTTTTGCTCAATTACGTCAAAAGCTTGAGGAACAAAGCCTAAATCCATATTTTTCATTTTAAACAAAAAAATACTGTGCATGTTTAGCTGAGCTGGAAGATAGAGATGCTTGATGAAAGCGAAAGGTATATCCAGACGACCTTGACGTTGAGCAATGCCTTCCTGAAGAATGACCTTGACTTCTTTAGGTATAATAATTTGTCCTTTAGTTTTATCCTCTTTCTTCTTTTCTTGAGCAGTGATTGCGCTGGGGGAGAGGAACAGGCAGAAAACGAACATCAGAAGGACAGGGAGAATGATAATTTTTTTTGCTTTCATGTTTCCTCCTTTAATGCCTCGGAGCCTGTAGCAAAATCTTTTGATTGAGCTTGACTGTCAAAGACATCGAGATTAGATTCAATAAAAAATATATTTTAATCCAATTCAAAAAGAATATCAATTTTGAACTTACCTACGTAAGTATCTTTTTTTCTGGAATAAAATGGGGACGGTTCTATTTTTTTGGTTTCCCGCATAGCGCATAGCCTATATTCTCATGCTGCTTGGCTTTTTTTTAAAAAATAGAACCGTCCCCATTTCATATCACGGAAAAAAAGATGCTTCCCTTACCTTCTTCTCTTCTGGTATAGAAGCACAGCCCGCTGGTGCTCCTTGAAAGTGCGGCTGAAGTGGTGGCTGCCGTCATTCTTGGAAACAAAGTAGAGGAACTCCTCCTCTGCGGGATAGAGCGCAGCCTGAAGAGATTCTCTGCCTGGATTACAGATAGGACTAGGAGGAAGTCCAGGATAAAGGTAGGTGTTGTAGGGAGAGTCGAATCTTAAATCTTTGTACCGGAGGCGACCTTCATAGCGCCCTTCCTGTTTAAGGACATAAATAATCGTAGGGTCGCAATCGAGCTTCATGCCTCGCTTCAACCGGTTGTGGAAGACGGCTGAGACGATTGTTTTTTCTTCAGGTATAGATGCCTCTTTTTCAATCAGGGAGGCAAGGATAACGACTTCTCTAACGCTGAAACCCATTTCCTGGGTTCTTCTCTTCCATTCGTCTCGGAAGATGCCTTGGAATTGAGAGACCATGGTCGAAATTATTTTTTGGGCTGGAATTCCTTTCGGAAAAAAATAGGTTTCGGGGAACAAATATCCTTCTAGATTCTGAGCCTCTTCGTCCCAAGCAGATAATGCTTTTATCTGGGAGAAAGCTTCCAGAAACTCTTCTTCCTTGATAAAATCCAGAGAGTGAAGAAGCTCGGAGATTTCCTGGCCTGTCAATCCTTCGGGAATGGTTAGAGGGTGAAGATAAATTTGGCCTGCGGAGAGTATCCTCAAAACCTCTTTGGTAGAGAGAGGAAGGGAGAAGGCATATTCTCCGGCCTTTAAGCTTTCAGGAGAATAGAAAAGTTGATAGCTCAGGAGAAAAGGCCACTCCTTTTTGATCACTCCTTTTTCTTTAAGACTTCGGGCAATGGCTTCAGCGCCTTTTCCTCTTTCGACCTCGAAGATGATCTGCTGAGGCCTGCTATCTAGTGGTATATGGATTTCGAATATTAACCAGGTGGAGAAGAGAAGAAGCAATACTAAGGAAGCAATGACGATGATTTTGATGATTCTAAGGGCCATGAGATTTCACTTGTCTGCTTTCCAGGTAGCTGGAGAGAATGATTGTCGCTGAGACTTGGTCTTTGAGTTTCTTTTTTTTCCTACCGTCCATTTTGTGTTTGTGAAGGATCTTGAAAGCTTGTTGAGTTGTCAGCCTTTCATCCCAGAAGATGATCGGAAGATCCAAGGTTGTCCCAAGCCAGATGGCAAATTCCTTTGTCTTTTCGACGCGGGTTCCAGGGCTTCCATCCATTCTCAACGGAAGACCGATGACAATTTCACCAACCCTGTATTCATTCACGAGTTTCTTGAAAAATTTCTTGTCTTCTTCTTCGTTCACGGTGCGGTAGCGGCCCAATGACTGGGCTGTTAGCAGGAGCTGGTCGCTTACAGCTAGGCCGATGCTTTTATCCCCAAAGTCGATACCGAGAATTCTCATGGGTGAAAACCCTTCTTGGCTCTGTGCCTTTTGAATCCGAGTTTAATCAGTTCTTCCACTAGCCGGGGAAACGGGAGGCCGCAGACTTCCCAGAGTTTAGGATACATGCTGATCTCTGTAAAGCCGGGAATGGTGTTTATTTCGCTCAGATATACCTTTCCCGTTTTATCTTCCAAGAAAAAGTCCACTCGCGCCATGCCTGAACAATCGATGGCTTGGTAGGCTTCCAGAGATATCCGTTGGATATCTTTAATGACCGAAGATGGGAGTTTGGCCGGGATTCCAAAAGTTGTCTTGCCATCCAAATATTTGTCCCGGTAATCATAGAATTCTCTGTAAGGGATAATTTCTCCAGGAAGAGTAACCCGGGGCTTATTGTTTCCCAAAACACTGCATTCCAGTTCTCTTCCTTTGATTCCTTCTTCAACCAAGATTTTTCGGTCATGGGAGAAAGCAGCCTGAAGAGCCTTGGAAGTCTGGTCATAGTCTTTAACCTTGGAGATTCCCACGCTGGAACCGAGGTTGGCAGGTTTGACAAAGAAAGGAAAAGGAAATTCCTTTTTTATTTTCTTAAGGATCTTTTCTTCATTTTTCTTCCACTCGAATTCGAGAACAATGAGAAGCTTGACTACAGGTAAATTCTTAGCTTTGAAGATTGTTTTCATCAAAGCCTTGTCCATGCCCAAAGCTGAGGCCATGACACCGGCTCCCACATAAGGAACATCGGCCATTTCAAAGAGGCCCTGGATGGTTCCGTCTTCGCCGTAGGGGCCATGGAGCACAGGAAAGTAAATATCAGCTTTTATGGTTTGAGGCAGTGTTTTTGTTCCCCATGGAAGGAAAGGAAAGAAAGGACCTTTAGCCAGTTCCTGAACAGAGAGGAGGGGAGAGGGCACGATTTTCCAGTCTCCTCTCTTATTGATATAAACACAAACAATATTATATTTTTTCTTGTCGAGGCTATTGAAGATTGAGGTGGCAGAGCTGAGGGAGACCTCGTGTTCATGAGAACGCCCTCCAAAGAGGAGGCAAACTTTTATTTTTTTAGGCTTTGATTTTTCTTTTTTTTTAGTCATATCAATAGACAGTTTTTTTAACTGGCAAAATTTTCTACTATGTTATGAGGAAGACAGACCAATGTCAATATGAAAAGAACCGCTCGGGAGCGAAGCCATTCCCAAAAACTTATCCAAAAATTTTAAAATATCATGGCAAATGAGATGCTAACCAAGCATTCCTTGTTGTTGACTAATAAAAGGGACGTAGATATAATAGCAAAGAAACTTTGGGAAAAAATTTATTTAAGGGAATAAAGATGAAAAAATTTATGTTTCAGGTCGAAAAAACAGCCTTTATTTCTTTGTTGATTTTTATTCTTTTTCTTTTAGGAATTGGAGAGCTTCAGAGCAATCCTATCGATCAAGAGAAAGAACCAAAGCACCAAATCCAGAAGCCAAAGATATACCAGGAAGATTACCCCATCATTTCAGACTCTGATCTTTATTGTTCCTTTTTTCTTCTTGGCGAGGAGAGACTGGAAGCCAAAATTGTCTCTGCTGAAAAGAAAGATGAGATGAGGCTCCTCACCGACTCCGACATTTTTTATATTGATCGGGGAAAAGATGCTGGGTTCGAAGCCAACCAGATACATTTGATTCTGGAAATTGGACCCGAGATTCTACATCCTCTGACCAACAAAAAATTAGGTCGCCTCGGCTTCAAAAGAGGAAGAGCAAGGATTATCGAAGTAGGAGAGAACTCAGGAAAGGCTCGGGTGGAAAAATCATGCGGACGAGTATTGGTCGGAGATTTTCTGATTCCCTTTGAAGAAAGAGAAACTCTCATGAAGAGCACTCCCAGGGTAGAAATGCCGGAAGAAGGGCGCTCAGTAGGAAACATTGTTTATTTAGAAGGGGATTATAAGATAATCTCAAGGGATCAACTGGCCCTTATCGACCTGGGAAGGGTTGATGGTCTTCGTGTTGGGGACCGGATGACTGTTCATAGAGAAGTTTCAAAGGAGATTCCTCCCAAATTAATCGGAGAGCTGATCATTATTGATTCTCAAAGCAGCTCTTCCACCGTAAAAGTCCTATCGAGCAAAGACCCCATAAAACTAGGAGACCTCGTCCAAGTGAAGCCTAAAGAGAAGAGTAAATAAAGAAAGAGATTAATACTTATTCTAAAACTCTTCAAGTTTCAAAAATAAGGAATCAAACCATAAGTGAAAAGAATTGCTCCCCGGCGACACTGATTGTACGCGTTAGCCATGCTGTCTTGTTGACAGAATTTTTTGGTTTTGTTAGCTTAAGCATGTAATAGAAAATTGGAGGCGGGCGTAGTTCAGTGGTAGAACGTCTGCTTGCCAAGCAGAAGGTCGTGGGTTCAAATCCCATCGTCCGCTCCAGATAATCCCATTATTTTTCAGTAGTTTTCCTCACATTTTAATTTCAGTTAGCCTCCACAGTTTTAAGTATTGTGGACACATAAATGCCCCACCCAAGTAAGGATCAGCAGGAGATAAGCTGCTTTGGAATGGGTCATACTGGTTGGAATATTTGCTTATTGCAGGCCAAAATAAAAAGTAATATCATAGAAAATAGAAGCTAAGGCTAAGGAAAAAAGATTTCGCCTGATTTAGGATAGAAAATAAAAAAGGCCAGGATGAAGTTGTAGCCATCGCTAAGTCAGTCCTTTTTCTGTCCAGTTAATATGTCTAAGAAAAAAAGAGAGAAAACTAAGAAGGAAAATAGGGCCGTTCCGGCTTTTGCTCTTTATTTAATCCCATTTTTAATCATGTTGATTTTTGTCTGTTTGGTTTTTGCGTTCTCAAGAGCCATGGACAAAATTAAGAAAATCAGCGACCTGAACATACTCCTGGTAACCTTAGATACAACTCGCGCTGATAGGATTGGATGCTATGGTTGTGAAGAGGCGAAAACACCAAATTTGGATTCATTAGCTTTAGGCGGAGTCATGTTTTCAAACGCCTATTGCCAGGTTCCTCTGACTCTTCCTTCCCATTGTTCTTTATTAACGGGAACGTATCCCTTGTATCATCAAGTACATAACAATGGCTTTTATTATCTTAGCCCTAGAAATTTAACTCTGGCTGAAATTTTAAAAGAAAAAGGATTCAAGACAGCAGCTTTTATTAGCTCCTTTACGGTCGACTCTCGATTTGGAATCGATCAGGGATTTGATTTTTATGATGATAAATTTATAGAAGAAGAAACACTGAAGAATTTTCGATCCGAGAGAAAAGCTGACAGGGTATATGCTTCATTTTCGCATTGGCTGGATGAAAATTTTAAAGAAAAATTTTTTTGCTGGGTTCATTTTTTCGATCCTCATGTTCCTTATGATTCCCCTTCTCCTTATAAAGAAGAGTTTTCGGAGAGACCTTATGACGGTGAAATAGCTTACATGGATCATTATATCGGGAAAATTTTCGAGAAACTAAAACAGAGAAATATCGTCGATAAAACTCTAATCATTCTAGTCGGAGATCATGGAGAAGCATTCGGAGAAAAGGATGAAGTCGACCATGGTTTTTTTATATACGACGTTACCCTGCGGGTTCCGCTGATTTTCTATTCTAAGAAATATCTTCCCCGTGGTTTGGTGGTTGATGCTCGAGTCAGATTGATAGATATAATGCCTACAATTTTAGAAATGCTGGCGCTTCCGGCAAGCAAAGAAATTCAAGGAATAAGTCTTTTGCCTTATGTGAAAAGCAGAAAAAAGGAGGATCTACCCTCTTACATTGAGACATATTCTCCAAGAGAGAATCATGGCTGTTCTGAACTCATAGGCTTGATTAATGGCGAATGGAAATACATTCAGGCTCCTAAACCTGAATTGTATAATTTGAAATTTGATCCAGAGGAAGAAACCAATGTTATTCAGAAAGAAGAAAAAGTTGCCTCGGCCATGAGGCGGGAATTAAAAGATACAATCCAAAAGTTCTCTTCAGATAAAGATACAAGGAAAAAGAAATTAACCCATGAAGAGAAAGAAAGATTAAGGTCTCTGGGCTATTTGGAAGGTGGTCTTTCGGCTGGGGCTTCAGATAAACCTCTCCCAGACCCAAAAGATAAGATTGGAATGTATCGCCTGTTTTTCCAAGGAAATGTGTATGAAACTAAAGGAGATTTCCTGGAAGCGGCGAAATATTATGAAGAGTTGCTACGTTTGAATCCTGATGTCCCGCAGAACTATGTGCGCTTGGCTCTTGTATACCAAAAAATGAAGAAAGCTAAAGAAGCGATTCAGCTTTTAGAACAAGGCAGAGATATAATTCCTGATTCCCTCGTTATTCTTTCAGGTTTAAGTTTTACCTATTTTAGCGAGGGAAAATTCAAAGAGGCTTTAAAAGCTTGTCATACCATATTAAGAATTGACCCTAAATTTTTTGATATTTTGTATCTCTCGGGCATGATAATGTTGGAAGACAGAAAATGGGCAGAAGCTCTAAGCTATTTTGAAAAAGCCATTAAGATTGAGCCTGAAAATAAAATTCTTCAGTTTAGGTACGCCTCTTGCCTTGTAGCTGTGGGGCGAAGCAAAGACGCTTTGAAAATATATATGAGATTAAAACAAGAATATCCAAGAGATTACAAGGTCTATCGAGACCTGGCCATGGTCCATATTTCATTGGGAGATATAGATATGGCACGTGAGAATCTCAAGCGAGCAGTGGAAATCAATCCTGCTCCCAATACTTATTTTGATATCGCTTTCATCTTAGAAAAAATCGGGGACTTAAAAGAAGCCGTTCAATACCTAAAGCTATATTTAGATACAACTCCAGAGGTCAACACTCCAAGAAAAAACAACGCGAAAAAGACATTGACTCAATGGCAAACCCGCTTAAGGACCCATTAGCTCAAATAAGCCATGGGAATTATCACTAGTTTAGGTCATTTATGGTTACTGCTCGAAGGTATCTGCATTCCAAAGCCTATGAGAAGCGGCAATCAGCTGAGACTCCAGCTGGACAAAAGTAATAATTTGATTTAGAATGTCAAGGAGTGACGAATCTGAAAGAATTAAGGCTCAGAACGAAGTTGCAACTCCTTTATTTTTAGGTAATTAATATGAAGAAGGCGCGGTACCCAAGTGGCTAAGGGAGAGGTCTGCAAAACCTCGATTCGTCGGTTCGAATCCGACCCGCGCCTCCAATTACCCTGCTTGTCTCTTTAACCACCATCCTTCCGCCTAGTTTTCGCAACACTTCACCTTCGCTGCCTGTTCGTAATTAACAACTCTTAAATCACCGGGCGGACTCGGTGTGTTTTCGAAACACTCAGCATGATCAATGTCTGTGTTTTGTATCACAGTTAAGAGATGTCTGCTGATAAATCGGAAATGCTTTTTATGCATCAAAGTATTTGACATCACCAAGCAGAAATTATATATTTTCTAAAACATTTTATAGGAGGAGTTAATGGACTTAATTCCAAGAATTCAGGGCATTTTATTAAAACCCAAAGAAGAATGGGTCAAAATCAAAGAAGAATCAATAACCATTTCTCAGCTTTTTACCTCCTATGCAGTAATCTTGGCTGCTATTCCAGCTATAGCTCAATTTATAGGCTATGGCCTTGTCGGCTTTAGCCGTCCTCTTGGATGGGCAAGGTACGGAATCGGTAGAGCTTTTTTCTATGGCATTTTATCCTATATTCTCACTCTAGCTTCTGTTTACATATTTGGCTTGGTCATTAATCTTTTAGCTCCCTCTTTTTCCTCAAAGCAGGACAATGTCAATGCCATGAAGCTTGCCGTGTATGCTATGACACCTGCCTGGGTGGCTGGGATATTTTACCTTGTTCCTCTCCTGGGATTCTTAGCTATTATTGCTAGCCTCTACGGAATATACATCCTCTACCTTGGGTTTGCGGCACCTTTAATGGATACCCCTAAAGAAAAGGTTGTTACTTATTTAGTGGTCAGTATAGTTGTTTATGTTGTGCTTTGGATCATTGTCGCCGTCATTTTAGGAGGAATTTTCGCTGCCGGGGTTGTTACTAGAGCGATTTAGTTCTTCCAGAATTTTGAAAAAAGCCTTTTGAGGCGAAGAAGCCTCGATGATAGGTCTTCCTACAACTAGATAATCAGCCCCCTTTTGAATAGCCTGAGAAGGCGTCATTATTCTCTTCTGATCCTGGGCTGCAGCCCAGGAGGGTCTGATTCCAGGAACAACGATGATAAAGTCTTGGCCTATCTCTCTTCTTACGATTTCAATCTCTTGGGGAGAGCAGACTACCCCATCCATCCCTTCCTTCCGGGCCAGCTCAGCCAGCCGGAGAACTTGAGCCTCTACGTTATCTTTCATTCCGATTTCTTTCAATTCCTGATCCTTCAAACTGGTTAAGATTGTCACCGCTAAAAGCAGGGGCCTGGCTGTTTTCTCTTTCTCAGCTTCGCTGGCGGCAACTTCTACAGCCCTGGCCAGCATCTCGCCTCCTCCTGAGGCATGGAGAGTCATCATCTGGACACCGTGCCTTACTCCTGACTTCACGGCTTCAGCCACAGTGTTGGGAATGTCGTGGAGTTTTAAATCAAGGAATATCTTTTTTCTCAAAGCTTTCATTTTTGAGAATAATGTTGGACCCTCTAAAGTAAAAAGCTTGAGGCCAATCTTGAAGATTTCTGTCTGTTCCAGCAGTTTGACGAGACGAAAAGCTTCTTCCTTGTCCCCAACGTCCAGGGCCACAATAATTCTCTTTGCCAATTCCGTTTGTTTGTTCATGTGTTTCCTCTTCTTCGAGTCTTTGGTTCTTCTCGCCTTACAAATGTAAAGTTTCTCAATCAAGCGAATCTTGTGAGCACAGCTAGCACTCGAGTGTCCCTACTATCTCTTCGATTTTTTCGATGCCCTTCCTCTGGCAGTATTCTTCGAGTTCTTGGATTATCTTCAAGGTCGCCTCAGGATCCACGAGGTTAGCCGTGCCCACCTCGATGGCTTTGGCCCCAGCGACCATGAATTCCAGGGCATCCTGGCCAGAGAAAATTCCCCCTAGGCCGATAATTGGTATTTTCACCCGAGAGGCCACCTGGAAGACCATCCTGAGGGCGATGGGCTTGATAGCCGGGCCGCTCAATCCTCCGAATAGGTTAGCCAATTTTGGCTTCCTGGTTTCCACATCCACTCCCATAGCCAAGAAAGTATTGACTAAGGAAATGCCGTCTGACCCGGCTTTCTGGGCACTGAGGGCAATTTCTTCGATGTCCGTCACATTCGGAGAAAGCTTGGTGATGACGGGCAGGGAGCTCTTTTTCTTGACCAAGCTCACGACAGAAAATGTCGCCTCAGGGTCAAGAGCAGGACAGAGGCCTCCTTTTTTGACATTGGGGCAGGATATGTTTAATTCATAAGCGGATATGCCTTGCTTTTGGTTTAAGAAATCTATGACCGAAAGGTATTCATCTTCTGATTCGCCGCAGACATTGACAATAACGGCTGTGTCGTATTCTCTTAGCTGAGGGAGGATCTCTTCAGAAAACCTTTTGACTCCGATTCCGGGGAGCCCGATGGCGTTTATGAGACCCATAGAAGCTTCAACCAGGCGGGGAGGAGGATTTCCTGGACGGGGATTGAAATAAAGGCCTTTGGTGACTATTCCTCCCAACCGGTTCAGGTCAATATGAGGGGCCAGCTCCATTCCATACCCAAAAGTCCCGCTGGCAGCTATGACTGGGTTTTTGAGTTTGAGGAAACCCAAGTCTATGGATAAATCGGTCATTTTCTTTCTCTTACCAGACAATTTCCTCCCTGAAGAAAACAGGCCCTTCTTCACAGATCTTAATCCAAGTTTCTTGGCCGTCTTTTCTTATTCTTCTGACACAGCTCCAGCAGATACCGAATCCACAGCCCATGATAGCTTCTAAGGAAAATTCAGCAGGAATTTCTTTATCCCTAGCGATTTGAGCAATTTTTTTCATCATCTCTTCAGGCCCACAGCTATACAAGAATTCAGGAATGTGGTCTTGGAGCTTTTCTGTCAGAAGATCGCTCACTAGCCCCTTGAAGCCAAGGGTTCCATCTTCGGTGGAATAGAACAGCTCATAACCAACTTGGTCAAACTTGTCTTTAAGGCATAGATCGGAGATGTTCTGTGCCCCATAGAAAATCTTAACCACAGCTCCTAGAGCTGTGAGCTCTTGAGCCAGAAAATTGAGAGGTGCGATTCCTCTTCCTCCCCCGACTAAAAACACAGTTTTTCCCTTGAAGTTCGAATCAATCCTGAAGCCCTTTCCTAATGGCCCGAGGATGTCGAGGGAATCGTGAACTTGCTTCTGCGCCAAAAGGATTGTTCCGATTCCTATCTTCTGGAAGAAGATTTCAATATTTTCTCCATCTCTAGAATGGATGCTGAAAGGCCGCCTCAAGAGGGGAAACGGTTGGGGATTTATCCTAACCATTATAAACTGGCCCGGTTTAGCTTGAGAGGCAATGAGGGGTGATTTGAGTGAAAGGAGATAATAATCCTTCCAGTTTTCTGTTTGAGTAATCAAGGCTTGGGAATCTTTGATCATGTCTTGGCTGATTTCTCGCACAAAAATACCAGAAACATTGCCCTTTGGCAACAAAAACTTTGACATCTTTTGGCCATTCTGATAATAATCGAATCTGATATAGGCTTCATAAAGGATGCGGGTGGCTTCTGAAAGCAAGGAAGTGAGCTGACTTCTTTTTTTATTCATATATTTTTCTAATATTTCAGGAGGACTCATAAATGGAAATTTCTCAAAGGGGACAGAAAATCCAGCCTTCACCCATAAGGAAGCTCAAACCTTATGCTGACAAAGCCATGGAGAAGGGAATCCATGTTTACTTCATAAACATCGGGCAACCTGATATTCCGACGCCTCAACCCATAATGGATGCTTTTCACGACTATGAAGAGGAAGTTCTAAGCTATGGACCAGCTCAGGGATTTGAAGAGTTGAGGCAGGCTATCGCTGAATATTTCCAGAGTTACAGAATATCCCTCACTCCAGAAAATATTGTTATCACAATCGGAGGTTCGGAGGCGATCCATTTTTCCTTTAGTGCTATAGCGGACCCTGGACAAGAGATCGTCATCCCAGAGCCTTTTTATACCAATTATAATGGATATGCAGCCTTTGCCAACGTGGAAATCATTCCTTTGACACTTCGTGTCGAGGACGGATTTCGCCTCCCCTCAAGGGAAGAGATTGAAGCCCGGATATCCCCTCAAACAAGGGCCCTGCTTCTCTGTTCTCCTAACAATCCGACAGGTACTGTTTACACGCCTGAAGAGATAGAGAGAGTGGTTTCTGTGGCTGAGAAGCATGACCTTTTTTTGATCGGAGATGAGGTCTATAAAGAATTCGTTTACGATGGAGGGACTCATAAGAGCATCCTGGAGTATGAAGAAGTCAAGGATAGAGTTATTGTCGTAGACAGTATTTCTAAGCGATTTAGCTGCTGTGGGGCACGCATAGGCGCCGTTATCACCAGGAATAAGGAGATTTACCAGGCTGTTCTAAAATTCGCCCAAGCAAGACTTTGTCCTCCTTCCGTCGAGCAGAAGGCCGCCTTGGCTGCCTACCGAATGGGGATAGATTATTTCGTGCCGGTGAGAGAAGAATACCAGAAGAGAAGAGACATTCTGTATGAAGGTTTAAAAGACATTCCGGGCATCGTCATCCATAAACCTCAGGGGGCCTTTTATATCATTGTCAGGCTGCCGATCAAAGATGCTGAACATTTTGTCTTATGGATGCTGACGGATTTTCAGCTTGATAAGGAGACAGTCATGGTTGCTCCTGCTCAAGGCTTCTACTCTTCTCCCGGGAAGGGGAAAGATGAAGTCAGAATAGCCTATGTTCTCAAAGAAAGGGATTTGAGGAGGGCGATCGTCATCTTCAAGGCCGGACTGGAGAAATACCTAAGCCTCTTTTCTTAATAAAAAGGGGTCAGGTCTCAACTTTCAACATTCGGGAACTAATTTTTGATATGAGGCGAGACAGAAAGTTAAGATATTATTTCATATATTTTTGATTATTGATAGTGAGCGTAGGAATAGGCTCCCTCGTTTTCGAGATTTGAGGAGTGGAGGCTCGACTCTTTTTCCTTATAATGGAATGTTGAAAGTTGAGACCTGACCCCTTCCTTGTAACTTGAATTTTAAAGGAGTTGTGTGTATATTTTTGGTTTAATTTCTTTAGGAGTCAAAAATGAGGCATAAAAACGTTTACTTCTTCGCCGAAGATCATGCAGAAGGCAACAAGGATATGAAAGATACCCTTGGCGGAAAAGGAGCGAACCTGGCTGAGATGGCTGGGATTCGGTTGCCTGTTCCCCCTGGCTTCACGATTTCAACTGAGGTCTGCAGCCTCTTCGCCAAAGCAGGGGACCGGATTCCCCTTGATGTTGAAGAAGAAATCCTTCGCCATCTAAAAAAATTGGAAGACGTCACTCAACAAAAATTTGGAGGGGAGCAGAATCCTCTCCTTGTTTCTGTCCGTTCAGGAGCGAAGTTTTCTATGCCGGGAATGATGGATACTGTTTTGAATCTGGGTCTGAATGATCATACTCTCGAAGGATTGGCTGCCAAGAGCGGAGACCGAAGATTTGCCCTGGATTGTTATCGTCGTTTGATGCATATGTTCGGAGACGTGGTTTTAGGCATTCCCAAGAAAAAGTTTGAGGATCTCCTCAAAAAGAAAAAAAAAGAAAGAAAGATTGTCCATGATTATGAGCTCGCTGAAGAAGCTTTGGAAGAACTGGTGAAGGATTACAAAAATTTAATCAAGAAGGAAAAGGGAAAAAGTTTTCCTCAGAATGTCATCAATCAGCTTTTGCTGTCCGTTTCGGCAGTTTTTAAATCCTGGAACAACCCACGAGCTGTGACCTATCGTCGCTTGAACTATATTCCTGATGACTTGGGCACAGCGGTCAATATCCAGCAGATGGTTTTTGGAAATATCGGAGAAAAATCGGCCACTGGAGTCGGGTTCACGAGAAATCCTGCTAACGGAGAGAAAGAGTTATACGGAGAATTTCTTTTCAATGCCCAGGGGGAGGATGTGGTGGCTGGTGTTCGAACTCCATCTCCTCTTAAATCCTTAGAGGAACGAATGCCAGCAGCCTTTAAAGAATTGGAGGAGTTCACCAACAGATTGGAGAAGCATTACCGGGATGTCCAAGATTTTGAGTTTACGATTCAAGAAGGAAAGCTGTACATGCTCCAGACACGCAGCGGTAAGAGGACCGGACTGGCGGCAGTAAAGATTGCGGTGGATATGGTCGAGGAAGGCTTAATCGGCAAAGAAGAAGCCCTTTTGATGATCGAGCCCGAGGCTCTAAACCAGCTCCTCCATCCCATCTTTGATCCCCAAGAAAGAGAAAAACATGAAGTTTTGGCTAAAGGCTTGGCGGCCTCTCCAGGAGCAGCAGCCGGACAAGTGGTTTTCACAGCCAATGACGCCGTCGCTTGGAAAAAAGAAGGGAAGAAGGTCATTTTAGTCAGGGAGGAGACCTCTCCTGATGACATTCATGGAATGAGTGCAGCTCTGGGTATCCTGACTGCCACTGGGGGCATGACTTCTCATGCGGCTATTGTGGGCCGTCAGATGGGAAAACCCTCTATCGTAGGCTGCGGCGAGATTAGATTGAAGGAAGAACAAAATTTCTTCACTATAAAGCAAAAGAAAATCAAGGAGGGAGACTGGATATCTATCGATGGAACTGCTGGTGATATTTTTGATGGTCAGATCCCCACCCAGCCTTCGGAGATCATCCAGGTTATCCGAGGGGAGGAGAAGCCCGCGAAGTCTAGAATCTATCAGGATTTTACAAAACTCCTTTTCTGGGCTGACCAGGTGAAGAGATTAGGAGTCCGAGCCAACACGGATACGCCCGAAGATGCCAAGATTGCCTTAGCCTTTGGGGCTGAAGGTATTGGCCTGGCGCGGACAGAGCACATGTTTTTTGAGAAGGAAAGACTTCCCTTCATTAAAGAAATGATTCTTTCTGAGACTGCAGCAGAAAGAAGGAAAGCTTTGAGTAAACTTCTGCCCTTCCAGAGGAAGGATTTTTATGGGTTGTTCAAGGAAATGAAGGGCCATCCGGTGACTATCCGCACCCTGGATCCACCTCTTCATGAATTTCTTCCCCGTAAGGAAGACCTTATGGTTGAGATCGCTGTCTTGAAATCCTCAGAAAGTAAAAAGAAGGGAAAAATTCAAGAATTAGAGAAATTGCTGGACCGGGTTAGCGCGATTTCTGAGTTCAATCCTATGCTTGGACACAGGGGCTGCCGATTAGGAATTTCCTACCCTGAAATCATTGAAATGCAAGCCACGGCTATTTTCGAGGCTGTCTGTAAATTAGCCAAAGAAAGAGAAAAAGTCTATCCTGAGATCATGATTCCTTTGGTGGGCAAAAAGGAAGAGCTGGCCAACCAGAAAGAGATTATTCTCCGGGTCGCTGAAGAGATGATGGAAAAATATAGGGTTAAGATTGAATATTCAGTGGGAACGATGATTGAGGTCCCTCGGGCTGCTATTACTGCAGATGAAATCGCTGAGGAAGCGGAGTTTTTCTCCTTCGGCACCAATGATCTCACCCAAACGATTTATGGCATTTCCCGAGATGATGGGGCTGGCTTTCTGGCCTATTATCTAGCTCATGGAATCTGGAAGAATAATCCTTTTGAAACCGTAGATATTGAGGGAGTCGGAGAGCTGATGAGGATGGCAGTGAAAAAAGGTCGGAAAACCAGGCCTAACTTGAAGGTAGGAATTTGCGGTGTCCATGGAGGAGACCCGCGTTCCATATACTTTTGCCATGAGATAGGGCTGGATTATGTGAGCTGTTCTGCCTACCAGGTGCCTATTGCTCGCCTAGCTGCTGCTCAGATCGCTATTAAGGAAAAGAAAAAAAAGAAGAAATAGGGGACGGTTGTTTATGCTCAGTAATTAGGTAACACTTATTTTACTTTCATGAAATGAAGAATCGTCATTGCGAGCTAAGCGTGGCAATCTCATATGAGAAGAATAAGCGCTTTCTTTTTTAAAAAATTGCTTCGACCTTTCAGACCTCTCAATGACACATAAAAAGTGTTGCCGAATTATTGAGTTAGTAGAACCGTCCCCCTTTCATATTTGAAATTATCTGATTAACGTTTGCCAGAGACTTTGTGTAAAAGATTCTTCAAGATATAAGCCGCCATGGCTGGGTTGGCAGCCAGTCTTCTTTTACAATAAGCTGTTGCATATTTCCATTTTTCAGCAAAAGGGACATAAAGTCGGACGAGAATTCCATTCTGGATGAGTTCATCCTGGAAGTCTTGCTTCGGAACACCCATTAACATTTGGATTTCATACTGGTCTTTTTTCATATTCAGCCTCTCGGCAATGTTGATAGCTTCATTTATGACGGCTTCATCATGAGTCGCGATCTCAGCGTAATGACCTTCTTTATACAGAACTTCCAGCTGTTCGAGTAGCTTTTTTTTCATTTCAGGCTTGCTTTGGATGGCTATGTCTTTTGGTTCGTTGTAAATGCCGATGCAAATACGGATACGGGCATTCATGCCTTGCAAGGACTTTATATCATCGTCGGTGCGAAAAAGACGGGATTGTAGGACTGTTCCAAAGGTCGGATGATCCTTTTGCAAAGTCCGGAAGATATCCAAAGTCATATCGGTAAAAGTATGATCTTCCATGTCCAGAGTGACCTTAATGTTGTGCTGTTCTGCTCTTTTGACAATTTCCCTGATTACGTTGGTGCAATGTCCTGTGCCGCGGTGATTTCCCAGCTGGGAGGGTTTTAAGGAAAGAGTTGCGTAATCCTGGCTGCCCAAAGCCTCAATGAGTCTTTCGTAGATATTTAAGGTGTACTGGACTTCTTCGTCGCTTTCCAGCTCCTCACCGAGCAGGTCTATAGTGGAGCAGACCTGTCTTTCTTCCCAAAACTTTTGGGCCGTGTTGATGGCTGCTTCTATACTATCTCCAGCTACATATGGACTGGCAAAAAGTTTGACCAGGGGAGTAGGAGCAAGATTAATGATAAATCTTTTTAAGCCCATCGATGATTCCTTTCTGATTATGAAAAATTATGATCTGTATGAAGGTAAAAATTAATTCATTTTTAGATAAACATCAAGAACTTTTCTGGGGTCAGACATTCAAAAATTTTTATAAATTATTAAAATTTTTGAATGTCTGACCCCACTGACCCCATTGATGTGTTTAGTTTTTTCTGCTATTTATTATCTTTCATGGCACGATTCTCAAATCTTCTGAGGTTTATCCGGAGGAAAAAATTCCCCTTCAAGTTCATTTACAGCGATGATTACTGGGTAGACCTTGGACAGCATGTTTTTCCTGTAATGAAGTACAGGCTTATCTACGAAACCCTCATTCGTACTGGAGTAAGAAAGGAAAATTTTGTTCTTCCTCAGCCTGCTGATGATGAAGACCTGCTTTTGGTTCATACACAAAAATACCTGAAAAAACTGAAGACAGGAAATCTTTCCCCCTCTGAGATTTTAACCTTGGAGCTTCCTTATTCCAAGGAGCTTGTAAGATTTGCCTGGCTATTTGTCGGAGGAACCATTCTTACAGCTGAAATGGCCTTAAAAGATGGAGTGGCTGTTCATCTTGGGGGCGGATTCCACCATGCCTTTCCTGACCATGGAGAGGGTTTCTGTGTCTTTAACGATATAGCTATAGCCTTGGAAAAAATGAAGAAGGAGGGAAAGATCGAACGGGGCATGGTGGTCGATTGTGACCTTCATCAGGGAAATGGAACCTCTTTTATTCTGTCCAGAAAAGATTATGGCTTCACTTTTTCTATTCACCAGATGGATAATTATCCGGCTGAAAAAACTTCGAGTACGGTAGATGTTGGCCTTTGGTCAGGAGATGGAGATGAGAAATACCTATCCTCGCTTCGTGAGTATTTCCCTCTTATTTATAAGGAGTTCAAACCGGATTTGGTCTTTTACTTGGCTGGAGCTGATCCTTATGACGATGACCAACTGGGAAACTTAAAGCTGACTTTTGAAGGTCTGGAGGAAAGAGACAGGATTGTTATCGAGGAAGCCCGCAAACTTAACCTTCCGGTGGCTATTCTCTGTGCAGGAGGATATGCCAGAAAAGTGGAGGATACTGTTTCTATTCATCTCAATACTATCAAAGCTGCCCAGAAAGTCCAGCGTAAATATTTCTAAACGAGACAAACGAGACAAACGAGACAAACGAGACAAACTATATTGTTTCTTTGGAGATCCAATCGAGATATTTTCCATATCCCTGGATTAAGGGAAGAGCAATAATTTCTGGAACTTCGTAAGGATGGATTTCCAGAATTTTTTCTTCAACCCGAGGATAGAGATTGCCTTTAGTTTTGATGAAGAGGATTTGTTCTTGATCCTGTGAGATTTTATCCTTCCACCAGTAACAGGATTCAGAGACTCCTGAAGCTGTAACGCAGGCCACCAGCCTTTCGCTAACTAACGCTTGGGCAATTTCTTGCCCTGACTTTTTATCGGGAACAGTTGTTAAAACAAGGATATATTCAATCACTTCAACCTCCGACGACAGATAAGCTTGGCTTGTTAATCCTGAAGAAATACATGGGCAAAGACTTTAGCATCACCTAACATGTTATCGATGATGCAGTATTCATTGGGTTGGTGGGCGGTTTCATCGAGTTTTGCCCAGCAGGCTGCATTAAAGCCAGCTTTGCGAAAGAGAGCTGCCACGGTACCTCCACCAATCCCCTTCGGCTTGGCGTCTTTATTATAGACGATTTTGATGGCCTTCTTCAGAGCCGAGACGACTGGAGCTGTGGCTGGAGTCGGTGGTGCTGCGGGAGCTTTTTGATTTTCTATCAGCTCGATTTTGACCTTGAATTTTTTTTCGATATTTTTGGCTATGTCTTTTATTTTCGCTTCCACTTCTTCAACCTTGTATTCGGGAAGGATACGGCTGTCCATGTAAAAAATGTCTTCTCCAGGAATGGTGTTGATGTTGGGGACATTCGCCTCTTTTTTGGTCGGCTCGAAAGTCGAGATAGGAGGGTCGAATAGAGGATCTTTCTTGGGAAAGATCTGGTAGAGATCGTCTAGCTCCTTTACCAAGAATGACGCAGCCTTGAAGCTGTTGATTCCCTTCTCCGGAGTAGAACCATGCGCCTGTTTTCCTAAAGTCTTGAATTTGAGCCAGAGTATACTTTTTTCAGCCACTTCAATCATGTCTCCTTCCTCGTTGCCTGCATCTGGAACTATGATCAAGTCCTGGCTCCTGAAGGCTTGAGTTTGATTAAGAACATATTCGATTCCTTTCTCGCTCCCTGTTTCTTCATCGGCAACAAGAGCAATACCCACGTCATAATTAGGCTTGATTCTTTCCGCCTGGAAGGCTTTTAAAGCATACAAGGAAGCCAGCATATCTTGCTGGTTGTCTTCGACTCCCCTTCCATATATTTTTCCCTCTTCCACCCAGGCTTTAAAAGGATCTCCCTTCCAAAGCGAAAGCTCTCCTGGGGGAACAATATCCAGATGAGTCATTATCCATATTGTTTTCGATGAATTTTTCCCATTATAAACAGCCAGAATATTGGGGCGGTAACCGACTGGAGTGTCTAAATCTGGAGCTTTAATAAAATCAATATGTTGAAACCCGTTCTTTTTAAGGAATTTAAGCAGGATTTCTGCTTTCTTTGCTTCTCCTTCACCGCCATTCTGCGGAGACATGGCGGGAATGCTGCTTAGTCTAATTTGCATGTCAATCATCTCATCGCGAAATGAATCGATTCTTTTGGCGATCTTATTAAAGATGGTCATAGCCAGCTCCTCTTCAGAAAAATAATAACACTGCCTCTTTTAAGAAGCAAGCTAAGAAGAATAATAGTATTTTTTAATAGGGGACGGTTCTATTTTTTCTCAATAGTCAACAGAGGGAATGAGGAAAGTGCAAAAAAATAGAACCGTCCCCTTTTCGCTCGAAGAACGAAATCCGAAGGATAAACTTGAAATTGTCGTTGCTTCCATTCCTAAAAACTTTTTTCTATCATGAAAATGGAGATGTTTGCCCTGCATGGCGATTCCTTGACTTTTAGGGGGATAGAGCATAAATTTACTCAAGATGCGAATTGGTTTTGATATCCGTCCTTTTCTTAAAAGAGAAACTGGAGTGGGAGTTTATTGCCGGAATCTTCTTTTTCATCTGGCTCAAATTGATCCCACTAACGAATACTTCCTTTTCTCTTCTTCTCTGAAGGATAGGTTTCCTCTCCAGAAAATACCTCCCTTCCCTAGGAAAGAATTTCGTCACTTCCGCTTTCCGGTTAGGCTCGTCAATCTTTTCTGGTACAAACTATCCTGGCCGCCCCTTGACTATTTTTTCAGGACAGATTTAGATTTAGCTCATTCTCCTACACCCCTCATTCTGCCGACAAAAGGAAAAAAGATTGTTACTGTCTATGATTTATTCTTTATGGATTTTCCCTTTATGACAGACAGAGAGACAAGGCAGAATTTTGCAACTCAAATCAAAGGCTCTCTCCTTAAAGCCGACGGTATTGTGGCCATTTCTGAATTCACCAAATCTCAGCTTTTAGAGAGATTTGCTCTGGATGAGAAAAAAGTGAAAGTCATCTACCTCGGGCTGGGCCGCGAATTCCATACCGACATTTCCGTCGAAGAAGAAGATGAGGTGAGAAAAAAGTTTTCCCTTCCTCCTTCCTTTATCCTATTTGTTGGTGCCATAGAACCTCGAAAGAACCTCTTGAAATTGATCGAAGCTCTCAAAATTGTTCATGAGAATCATAAAGAAATTCTGCTAGTGATTGTCGGCCAGAAAGGCTTAGACTCTAAGAATTTAGAGAAGAAGATTAACCAACTCGAGCTCAGAGATTGGGTAAAAATGATGGATTATCTTCCTGATAAGGAAGTGAGGGCTTTTTATCGCTTGGCTTCTGTCTTTGCTTTTCCCTCGCTCTGTGAAGGATTTGGGCTGCCTCTTCTCGAAGCTATGGCCATCGGTTTACCCATTGTCACCTCCAAGAGTTCAGCTATGCCTGAGATTGCCCAAGATGTGGCTCTGTATTTTCATCCAGAAGACCCTGAAGATATGGCGGATAAACTCATCCTTGCTCTGAGAGATGAAGAATTGCGAAAGACCATGAGCGAGAAGGGTAAAAGGAGAGCATTAGATTTTGACTGGAACACGACTGCGGCTGAAACTTTGAGTTTTTATGAATATATCTTTCATAAGCAAGGATAATTTGTATGTCTTGCCAAAGAAATCACCTGTTCTTCCTTCTGAGAAAGATAATGGATAAAATTCAGGGTTTCAAATTTGAATTATGAAGGTCACTGAATGAAGATAGGCTTTGATCTTGACAGTCTGACTCTCAGGAGTGGAGGAATCGGAAGATATGGTGTCGATTTGATTAATCATCTTGCCAAGATATTGCAGGCTGACGATGAGATGTTTGTCTTCTTCCATAAATCTTTTGATAGAGGTTTTTTGAGTAAACACGAGAATCTAACGCTGATAAACAAATACACTCATGTCAAAAGCAATGTTCTAAGAAAGGCAATTTTCCTTCCTTTTTCCATAAGAAGATTGAAGATGGACTTGTTTCATGGGGTGGATCATATCGGCATACCCTTTCTCTACCAGAGCAAAACCTGCCAATACGTCGTCACCATTCATGATTTAATCACCCGAATTTATCCCCGTTCTTTCCCGATTAAGCAGAGAATGGTCCAGAATACTCTCCTGCCACGCATTCTCAGCAAGGCAGATAAAATTATCGTGGATTCCCGTTCCACGAAAAATGACGTGAAGAAGTTTTATCCCCAGCATGCAGAAAAAGTAAAGGTCATTTACGCGGGAGTCGAATCACAATTCTACCCCAGAAGTCAAAGAGAGGTAGAGAGAATCCTGAAGAAATACCATCTTGATTTTAAATATTTTTTCTTCCTGGGAACACTCGAGCCGAGGAAAAATATCCTTCGGTTAATCGAAGCCTTTATCAAGTGGAAGCGAGAGGGAAATGTTGAGCATAGGTTAGTCATTACAGGACGGAAAGGTTGGTTCTATAAAGAGATTCTGGAAAAAATTCAAAAATCTGCCCACTCTCAGGACATCATTTTCACAGATTTTGTAGACGATGAAGATCTCCCTTTTCTCTATTCGGGAGCTGAGATGTTTCTCTATCCTTCATTGTATGAGGGCTTTGGCTTGCCCGTTTTAGAGGCCATGGCTTGCGGAACTCCCGTCGTTACTTCAAACCTGTCTTCACTCCCCGAAGTCACAGGAGAGGCAGGACTATTGATTGACCCTTTGAATGTTGAAGAGATAGTCCTAGCCATGGAAAAATTATCCAGAGATAGAAAAACCCTAGACGAGTTGCAGAAAAGGGGATTGGAGAGGGCAAAGCTTTTCTCATGGGAGAGAGCGGCTAAAGAGACCATGGAATTATACAAAGAAATGCTGGGATAAATGGAAAAGATAAGAGTCCTGGAGATGATCGACCAGCCCTTCTTGGGCGGAGGACAGATCAATCTTCTATCCCTGGCCAGAAACTTGGACAGGGAAAAATTTGAAGTTCTCGTTTGCTCACGAGATGGAGGGCCTCTAGTGGATGAAGTTAAGAAAAATGACATCCAGCATTTTCCGGTTCCCTTCAGTAAAAGAATCGGCAGAAAGATTATCCCGCAAATCAATACTATCCTTAGCAACAAAAAGATCGATATCCTTCATACCCATGGTGGAATAGCAGGATTCTATGGGCGCTGGGCTGCCCGGAAATGCCGGACTCCGGTGACTGTCCATACTCTTCACGGGATCCATTATCTCCATTACCGAAATTTCTTTCTCAAACACTTTTTAATTCTTCTAGAAAGGTATTTTTCCAAGTCTACCGATGCAGTCATTTTTGTCTCAGAGGCCGATAAAGAAAAAGGAAGAAAATTCAAGCTGGCGCCTGAAGAGAAAATGTATACGATCAAGAATGGAATTGATTTGTCAGCGTTCAAAGAAGAAGGGGTGTTGAACAACGAAGCAGATAAGAGAAAACAAGTGGGGCTTGAATCATTCCAGCCCATTGTGGGAACTGTGGCCCGCCTTCACCGCCAGAAGGGAATTCCCTATCTTTTGAAGGCGGTCAAAACGATATCCCAGGAGTTCCCGCGAACTAAGATATTAATCATCGGTGGGGGACCGCTGAGTCAAAAATTGCAGAGGATGGCAAGGCAGTTACGCGTCAAAGAGTATATTTGGTTCATGGGAGAGCGAAAAGATGCCCAATATCTTCTATCTCTCTTTGATGTTTTTGTTCTACCTTCCCTTTGGGAGGGTCTTCCTTATGTATTGATGGAAGCTTCGGTTTTGGGAAAACCAGTGGTGGCTACAGATGTCGACGGAAATAGGGAAATCATAGAGGATGGAAAGACAGGGATACTCGTTCCTGCTCGAAATCCGGAGAAGATGGCCGAGGCAGTCATCAGGCTCCTCCGTGAAAAAGGTTTCGCCTCAAAACTCGGAGAGACAGCTAAGGAATCTATTCCTCCAAAGTTCAACTGCTCGAGGATGGTGGAAGAGACGCAGAACCTCTACCTGAAGTTATGCCAAAGAATTTAATCAATAACATTCGCTGAATAATGTTTCGGATTGAAGCCTTCAAAAACAGACAAATATGACGCCAATAAGTTCCTAAAGCTGTTTTCCGATACTGGACTTTGCTAAAGTAGAAGAAGAATTTTTTTTGCTTTTTTGGCATAAAGAGAGTGTTTTGGAAATAGAGATAAATGTCTGAAGAAAACGAGAGAAACAGATTTACCTGTGACTGGATCTTCAATATCCTGGTGGTCTTATGCGATGGGAAAGTGGTTTGCGGGTGTGCGGACCCGTACGGGGAGAGGCCTCTCGGACATCTCAATCAGAGTTCTCTTTATGAAATCTGGAATTCGGAAAAGGTACAGAGAATAAGAGAAGGACTGAATAAGGGGTATTCTCCGTTTTGTCTTGATTGTGGCTTAAAGAAATTCTTGAAAGAAAAAAGAGAGGTTCCGGTACGACCTGTTCATATTAAAATCCTTCCCAGAATTTTTTTGGAGCCAACGATTTTATGCAATTTATCATGTTTCAAGGCCGTTTGTAATCATGAATCAGGAATAATAAAGACTAGAGAAAGAAACATGTTTCCCTTCGATGAATTCAAATCTGTAATCGATGAAGTCGGAAAGAATCTCATTAGGCTTGACTTCTTTAACTATGGAGATTCGTTTGTTCATCCTCAAGCTGTAGAGATGATTGAATATATAAAACAGAAATATCCACACATTTACCTTTATACGACGACCAATGGGCTTCTGCTCGATGAAGAAAAAATCAAAAGAATTGTGAATTCTGGTCTTGATGAATTTACTTTCTCTGTAGATGGACCTGATCAAGAAACATATGTTCGCTACAGACAACTGGGGGATTTTGAAAAGGTACTAAAAATAATGTCAAGATTTGTAAAAGAGAGGAATCAGTTAGGTCGGGAAGTCCCTTTTATCAATTGGAGATACATCCTCTTCAAGTGGAATGATTCAAGAGGGAAGATGAAGAAAGCCAAGAAACTGGCCTCCAAGATTGGGGTTGATCGATTGACTTGGGAGATAACTGATCATCCTCAAGAAGCCATTTCAGAAAAGTATCAGATCGGCACTCGTCACTGGAGGAAGATTTATCATGAAATATGGGATACAAGTCAGATTGGAAATGCCATTAAGGATAAAAGATTCCTGGCGAAAATAAAGGTGTTATCCAGAGAAGTAATGACTAAGATTAACGTCACTAGGAACCTGAAAGTCCTAGTCAAAAACATCGGCGGAGCTCTGTGGTTGAAAAATACATATTCGGGAAGAAGAATTATCAGGCTTGGAGTACAGTTGTTCGACAAAGACAAGAATCTTGAGCAATTGAATTATGCCCGAGCTTTTCTCAATAGATCAATGGCCCAAGGGGAAAAGGATATTATCCGTATAGACTTACCTCCCCTATCCATCTCTGGAGAGCACTGGCTGAAATTTGATATGGTTTCAGAGGGTATTGACTGGTTTGAAGCCGGCGGCTCCCCTGTGCTCTGGAAGAGGTTCAAGGTTCTAGAATAAAAAAGGGGTCAGGTCTTAACTTTCAACATTTTCAAGAAAATATAGATGGGGACGGTTCTATTTTTTCACAATATTTTATTATAATTTTTTCTGCTTTTAAAAAATAGAATTGCCCCTGTCTTTTAAGCAGGCGATGATAAGTAAGGATTGAGGGTGAAGAAGCCCCTATGAATCCTGAGTGGGCATGGTTTCTCTCCGAAGGAGAGAAGAGCGAAGGATGAATGGGAGCTGATTTTCCGCGCTGGGGAAAACAGTGTGCTTATGAACCCTCAATCCTTACTTACCTTTTTTCATAATTGACAATTCTTTAGCCCCTTTTTATAATCTTCCCCAAATGGAGGAAGCAAGAGTAGCTCTTGTTCATGACTGGCTGACTGGTCAAAGGGGAGGGGAGAAAATCCTGGAAGTCTTAGCGGAAATCTTTCCCCAGGCGCCCCTTTATACCCTCTTTCATTTTCCAAAAAGCCAGATTGAAGAGATTGAAAAAAGGGAAATAAAAACCAGTTTTCTCCAGCATCTTCCCTTCTTGAGAACAAAATATCGCTTTTATCTGCCCCTTTTTCCTCTGGCCGCAGAACTTTTCGACCTCCAAGATTATGATCTGGTCATTTCGACCTCCCACTGTGTTGCCAAAGGTATTATTCCCCATCCCGAAGCTCTTCATGTCTGTTATATTCATTCTCCCATGCGCTATGCCTGGAACCAGTATTTTCCTTATTTTTCGCCGGCCAAATTATCTTTTTTATCCAGGTTAATTATTCCTCCCGTAATCCATCATCTTAGGCTGTGGGATGTATCGTCTTCTTCCAGGGTTGATCATTTTCTTGCCAATTCAAAAAACGTTGCCCAAAGAGTCAAGAAGTACTACCGCCGCCAAGCAGATGTACTCCATCCCCCTGTGGAAACTGATTTTTTTCGACCTGGAAAAGAAAACGAAGATTTTTATTTGATTGTTTCGGCTTTAGTTCCTTACAAAAAAATTGATTTGGCTATCGAAGCTTTCAATCAGACTGGGCTTCCATTGAAGATAATCGGTCAGGGGCCAGATTACAAAAAGCTCAGTAAATCGGCTAAAGCGAACATCCAATTTCTTGGTGCTCTGGAAGCTAAGGAGCTTCTTAGATTTTATCAAGCAGCAAGAGCCCTAATTTTGCCTGGAGAAGAAGATTTTGGGATCACCTCTTTAGAAGCTCAAGCCTGTAGCATTCCAGTGATTGCCTATGCTCGGGGGGGAGCTTTGGAATCAATTTTGCCTGGGAAGACAGGACTTTTTTTTCCTGAATTGAAAGTCGAAAGCCTATTATCTGTTCTTGACAAGTTTAAAAGCATGGAATTTAATAAAAAGGCCATAAGAGATAATGCCATGAGGTTTTCACGTGGTATTTTTAAGGAAAAAATGGCATCATATTTGCGTGAGAAATGGTCGGCTTTTAGGGATAAAAGATGATTAAAAGACATCGGACACGGCTGGTGGGATTATTTCTTCTCAGTGACATCATCGCCATTTCTTTTTCCTTCTTTTATTCCTATTTTTTTCGCTTCTATTCCTTCATTTATATTCACCCCGAAAGAGGAATTCCTCCCTTAATAAACTATGTAGCTGTTTTCCCCTTTGTTTTGCTGACTCATCTGGCCATATTTTACTTTCAAGGATTTTACAAGACTAAACTGAAGAGAACAAAGCTGGACGACTTTTTTGCAGTCACTTTGAATACCATTCTTTCCCTTGCCTTGATCATGGCTTTTATGAACTACCTCTATAGCTACAGTCAAGGGCCAGCTCCTCTCTTCAAGATGGAGTTAAAATTATCCCATTGGTTTCTAGCGATTTATTTTTTCTTTGTGATCTTTATGATTTCTTTTCTCAGGAATCAAATCTATTACTTTATGAAAAGACGTTATGCCAAGGGATTAAACTTGCAGAATGTCGTTATCGTCGGTGCTGGAGAGATGGGGAAATCGGTGGCTCAAACACTCTTCAAGTACAAGGATTTGGGGTTTGTAGTGAAAGGTTTCTTGGATGATGAGAAGAAGACTGGCGAAGAGATACATGTCAATGGCGGAGCTAAGGTCCTTGGACCCGTGAGTGAATTAAAGTCAATTCTGGAGAAAGGCGAGGTTAGTGACGTCTATATAGCCTTGGATTTGAGCAGTTATCCCAAGATTTTAGAAATCCTTAAGGTTGCCGATAAATTTACGGTGAACATAAGAATTATCCCTGACCTTTTTCAGCTTCTAACGCTCAAGGCAAGCATCCAAGACCTGGATGGTTTTCCCGTCATCAACATTGATGAGGTATCTCTAAGAGGAGTGAATAGATTTATAAAACTGGTCATGGACCGAACAGTATCCGCTCTGCTGTTGATTCTTCTTTCTCCCTTAATTCTGATGGTGGCCATTTTGATCAAGCTTACTTCCAAGGGGCCTGTGTTCTACCATCAAGAAAGGATAGGATTGGATGGAAATAAATTTATCCTCCATAAGTTCAGGACAATGATTTCCAATGCAGAAGAAAAAACAGGTCCAGTGATGTGCAAGTCCGGCGACCCTCGTATCACCAAGATCGGTAAGTTATTAAGAAAGTTCAGCATAGATGAGATTCCCCAGCTGATAAATGTATTGAAGGGGGAGATGAGCCTTGTTGGTCCCCGACCTGAAAGGCCAGTATTTGTCAAAGATTTCAAGGATAAGATTCCAAAATACATGCTCAGACATAAAGTGAAATCAGGAATCACTGGCTGGGCCCAGGTTCATGGACTCCGTCAGGATACACCCATCGATAAGAGACTTGAATATGATTTCTTCTACATCCAGAATTGGTCTTTAGCCCTTGAACTGAAAATACTCTGGAAAACCTTGGCCAAAGGTTTTATCGACAGACATCTGAAATAGGATTCAGCCTTTCTGGGGGGAAGATACGAGATTGAAACCAATAATGACGTAGTTTATACACGAGAGAAAAGTAAAGACGAGAGTGAGATAGAAGATCCATTTGAGATAAGGCGGTGAAATTTGGAGGTAATTGTAGAAAAGAACAAGGAGGACGGTGCCGACTTGGAAGACTGTACTTATTTTTCCGAGTGAACTGGGAAGAAATGTCGTATGACCTGTCTTCCTGTAGACGACCAGGGCGCCGAATACGATGATAAGATCCCGGCTGATAACCGTCGCTGTTAGCCAGAGAGGAATCAGATTTGGGGAGTTCGAGTAAGGTATAGAGAGGACTATGTATGAGGCGGTCATGAGCAATTTATCCGCTGCAGGATCAAGAAAAGCGCCAATCTTTGTTTTCTTCTTGAGCAACCTGGCGAATAAGCCATCCAGAAGATCTGATACCCCTGCCAAAAGGAAAATGAGGAGGGCTAATAAGACTTTTTTCGTGAGTATCAGCCAAAGAAAAATGGGAATGAGACCAATTCTTAGCAGAGTAATGAGATTGGGCAGGTTAAGAAATGAATTATCTTTTTTTAATTCAAATTCTCTCAAGGTGCACCAAGCTATTTGATAAGACTCAGGATAATATCCAAAGTTTTAATGGCTTCTTGCCCTGAGACAGGCTGTTCAGGTCGGAAAGCTCTTTCAGCATCGAGATCCATTATTTGGTAAGAGATGATTTGGGTGATAGGATCATGATAGTAGTTATCCGGTGATACATCTGAGATTTGAATTATGTCGGGAGGAAATTGCTGAATGAGCGGGTGGCCTTTCTCTTTTAGGAGGTTGATGAGGCGGAGGAGGATTTCAGTCATTTCAGCTCGAGTTATGATTTTTTGGGGCTGAAAAGTATGGTTTGGGTAAATCTCCAATATACTAAAGGAAGTCGTCGTCAATATGAATTTTGAGGCCCAGGAAGTCGAAATATCTATGATTATGGGTGGTTTAGATTTTGTTGCCTCGAATGTTTCCTTGAATTTGACTGCCAGTAAGGCAGCCATTTCTTCTCTAGAGATCGCTTCTTTATAGGCGATATTGTGATACTGGCTTGGCAGTTCAAAAATGCCCAGCCTGTTTTTAAGATTTTCGATTCGAGACTGAATATCCTGATTATCAGGTTGCATCTCCAATAATTGTTCGTAGATATCAAGGCTTTTAGCATACTGTTCCGTGAGGAGAAGGATTTCAGCATAATCCTTGAGGATTTCTGGATTTTTCTTTTCGTTTGAACTGGCTGCTTTCAGGTGAACAAGAGCATTCTGAAGCTGATCCTCTTCCTTATAAATCTTGGCAAGGGCAAGATGAGCTTTAGTGGAGTCAGGGGAGTAATAGAGAGCTCTTAAGAAGGCTTCTTTGCTTCTCTCTTGATTTCCTCTATCCAGAAAATATAGTCCTTCGGTTAAAGCCTCTTCTGTTTTTTTTGTCTTCAGAGCTTCGTATTCTTTTTTGGCCCAACTGTGCTCTGGATCCTTCTTCAGCACTTCCCGATATTCAGCGAAAGCGGAATTCTCGCGCCCTGTCTTCTGGTAGAGTTGGGCCAGGCCGAGATGAATGAGTATCATACCAGGATAATAATTTAAGGCTATTTTAAATTTTTCTTCAGAAGCCTGATATTCACCGAGGAGAAAAAAGGCATAGCCGAGCCCAACATAGTAAGCCGGACTCTCCACCCCCAAACGGTTCAGTATTTTCTGGGCTTTTGCTCCATTGTCTTGCCTCAATTTTTTCCAGGCTTCTTCGGTGTTTATTCTATCATCCAGGGTAAGTTCGGTTACAACCGTTTGAGGTAAGTCCTCAATATAAAGAGAAGGTTTGACCGGCTGGTAGCTCACGCAAGACCAAACCCAAACAAGTAATAGGAAAGATGAGAGGATTTTTTTTACCACTTTTCTTCTCCTCTTTTGATATAAGGTAAAAAATTCAAGATTGACTGGGAGTTGGCCATAATTTTCAATTCAAAATAATCTCCATTCTCTCTTCTTTTTAGAACGACAGACCATTTGGGGAAAGAATGGATCAATTCTTTTCTTGATTTGGGGATGCGGAGGTAATACATTTTGAAATCTTTAAAAAGCAGAGCTCTGAGTGCATCTTTGAGACTGCTGGTTCCTTCTCCTGTTTTGGCAGAAATATAGAGGCTGCGAGGATTGCTAGGATTATTCTTCTTGAGGAGCTCTTTTCTATTCGGCATCAAATCTATTTTATTCATGACTCTTACAACAGGTATGTTTGAGGCTCCTATTTCAGCGAGGACGCTCTCGACCGCTTCTATTCGGCTCTCGGTGTTGGGTGAGGTGATATCTATGATATGACAGATACAATCTGCCTCCTTGACTTCTACCAAGGTAGCTTTAAAAGATGTTATCAATTCTACTGGCAATTTTTTAATGAAGCCGACCGTATCGCTGAGAAAAAAATAGAGACCATCAAAAAAGGAGACTCGGCGGAGCACCGGGTCTAAGGTAGCAAAGAGCTGTGAGGAAGTGAACATTTTCTCATGGGAGAGGCTGTTGAAGAGAGTGGATTTTCCTGAATTGGTGTATCCCACCAAGGAAACAGTTGGAATGGGACTCTTCTTCCTGCTTTTTCTTTGATGGGTTCTTCTTTTCTGAATATTCTCAATATCTTTTTTTATTTTAGAGATTCTATCCAGGATCCTTCGCCTGTCTTCCTCCAGCTTTTTCTCTCCAGGACCTCGAGTCCCGATTCCTGCTCCCAGGCGGGAAAGAGCTTGACCCTTCCCGATGAGACGGGGAAGAAAGTAGTTCAATTGAGCCAGCTCGACTTGAAGCTTGCCCTCTTTACTTCTCGCTCTTTGGGCAAATATGTCGAGGATGAGCTGCGTTCTATCGATTATTTTGGTCTCAATCTTATCTTCCAGGCTTCGCTGTTGAATAGGAGTCAAGTTATGGTCAAATATTATGAGATCGGCTTTGAGTTCTTCCTTCATTTGAGCTAATTCCTCTACCTTTCCTTCTCCAATAAAATATTTCGGACTGATTTCTGAGCGGAATTGTAAGATTTTTTGAACGACTTGAGCGCCAGCTGTGCGGGCCAGGCCTGCCAATTCCTCTAAAGATTCTTCTCCTTCAAATTTTTCTTTCTTAGTTGTGGCTAGATTGACAAGGATTGATCTTTCCATTTTATTATTTTAAATTTTTTTCTACATAAGCAGACAGGGAAGGAAAATCAAAAGGAGAAAACCATTGAATTCCTTCCATTTTTCGAAACCAAGTCAGCTGCCTTTTTGCATAATGGCGGGTATCTCTTTTTGTATCTCTAAGAGCTTCCTCGAGAGGCATCTCCTTATTCAAGTATTTCAGGACGTATTTATAACCAAGAGCTCGGAAAGGAGGCGAGTCTTCCTTGACTCCATTTCTCAGGAGGCTCTCCACTTCATTGATTATACCGCTTTTAAACATTTTATCCACTCTTTGTTCGATTCTTTTGTAGAGTTCTTTTCTATTTAATTTTAGCCCAATTTTAATGATATTGAAATCTTTGACAAAAGGTTTGGTTTTTTGGAAATGCTCGGAAAAAGGTTTTTGGGTTAAGTAGAAGACTTCTAAAGCCCTGATAATTCTCATTTTGTCATTCTGGCCGATTTTTTTGGCATAATTAGGGTCAACTTCCTCAAGCTTTTTTCTCAGATTTTTCAATCCTTTCTCTGCAGCTTTTTTTTCCAGTTTTCCGCGCAGGCTGGAGTCTTGTCCTGGGCCGGGGAACAAACCCTCCAGCAGAGCCTTTAAATATAAACCTGTGCCTCCGACAATTATGGGAAGTCTTTTTTTCTTTAAGATCGACTCTAAGGCTTTCAAAGTCTGGTTTACAAAATCTGCGGCTGTGAACTGAGTATCGGGATCGACAATATCTAATAGATAGTGAGGGATATTCTCTCTCTTTTCAGGGGAAAGCTTGTCCGTACCGATATCAAAGCCTTTGTAGACTTGCATGGAATCGCAATTGATGATTGCGCCCTTAAATTTCTTTGCCAGTTGGAGCGAGGTTGCACTTTTACCCACTCCTGTGGGTCCCAGAATGATGATGAGATTATTTGATTGCAATATTTATTAAAAGAAAAAGAACCAGAAGAGTCATAAAGATTAAGAGAGCCAAAATTTGTCTTCTCTTTTTAGCCATAGGCATAATTTACAAATGAACGTGCTCAATGTCAATCTTGAATGAAAAAGATTGAGGACGGTTCTATTTTTTCTCAATAAGGCAAGAAGGCATAGGGGAGAATTCTATTTTTGTAAAGCAAGTAATTGAGAAAAAATAGAACCGTCCCCATTTTTATTAAGATTTTAGAACCGAAATTTTCATCCAGAATTTTTTTACATGTAACGCATTCTTATGAAGCCCATGATAATATACAGCAGACTTTTTAGAAGCCAGAAGGCGTAAGAGATGAAGAGGGCTTTTTTGAGTTCGATCTTGAAGATATGAGAAAGGCCAAAGCTCAGAATGCCGAACAGCCAGAGCTGAAAAATATCAATCTGGGTCAAAATTAAATAGGCTGAAGAGGTCACTTCCAATCGAGGAAAAAATAGAGCCAGACTGGTTGTTGTCTGCATGACTGATTTCCGGGCAAAGATGAGAATGAGGCGTAGGGCATTCCCAAGGAATTTATCGATGAAATTTGCGTGGAGCAGAACAGAAAAAACCTGGACATATTTTCCTTCTGTAGAGGTAAAACGCCCCATAGCAAGAATTATTAAGCTGGAGAAGAGGAGACCGACCAGAAAACTGATAGGGATTATACCGAAGGTTTGGAGAATGACCATGGGTTGGGAAGGGTTCTCGAGACGTTCAATCATTCTATTGAAGTTTTCCTCGCCCAGCCTTTCCTGCATTTTAATGTTGCCTTTCATAATTTGGAGGCTGTCTTTTTGTAAATAGGGCGCAGTAAGGAAAGAGAACAGACCTATTAAGACGAGGAGAAAGATGAGGGCGTCAACCCAAACAGGTTTTTCTGAAATTCCTTTTAGAGTCGCTTGAGAACTAAAAAAGACACCTTGAAAACGCTGGAGGAAGTTCATTCTTTATTCTTCAAATTCTCCTGTCTTTTCCTCTTTTTCAATCCTCCCATCTCGGAGGTAGATGATTCGCTGGGCTTGCATGGCAATATCTCTATCATGAGTGACGATAATGATGGTATTTCCCTTCGAGTGGATTTTCTTAAAAAGCCTGAGGATTTCTTGGCCTGTCTTCGAGTCCAGATTCCCGGTGGGCTCATCGGCCAAAAGAATGGAAGGTTCATTGACCAGAGCCCGAGCTATGGCCACTCTCTGCCTCTCTCCACCTGAGAGTTCTGGAGGCCGGTGATTCATCCTGTCTTCCATCTCGACCATTTCTAAAGCATTCAGGGTTTTTTCTCTTCTTTCTTTTTTCCTTGTTCCTTTGTAGATGAGAGGAAGCTCTACATTATGGAAAGCCGTTGCTCGGGGAAGGAGGTTGAAGACTTGAAAAACAAACCCAATTTCCTGATTACGGATGTAGGCCAGCTCATTTTCATTCATGGCGCTTACTAACCTTCCTCTGAGGAGGTATTTTCCCTGTGTAGGAGTATCAAGGCAACCGATGAGATTCATGAGAGTTGATTTTCCAGAGCCAGACGGGCCCATGATGGCTAGAAATTCATTCTGGGAGATGGTGAAGGTCACACCTTGGAGAGCCCTGACTTCTTGCGCTCCTAATTGGTAAACCTTCCAGAGGTCTTCAGTTGAGATTAAGATATTGTTTTCCGAATCTGACATTCTTATTCGCTTTTCTTTTCTTCAGGCTTAATCAGCGTATCATCTTTAAGCTGGCGAAGGGAATCATAGGGGCCGACGACAATCTGTTGGCCTTCTTTCAAACCTTCAGTTATCTCTATCATCATCTCACCCAGGATACCCTTTTTCACTGGCTGAAATTTAACCCGGTTTTCTGTTACGACATAGACTCCCTCTTCTTCCTTTTTCTTTTCTCCTTCCTCATCTTTTTCTCTCAGGACTAAGGCTGAAATCGGAACAGCCAGGACGTCTTTTTTTTCATCAGTTATGATGTCTGCTGAAGCAGAGAGACCGGGTTTGAGTTCCCCCGGAGGATTTTCAAGGGTGACAGTCACTTTGAAATCCTTTGATTCCTGAGATGATGTTAATTTCTGAATGGCTGAACTCCCGATCTCGGTGACTTTTCCCTCAATGGTTTGCTCGGGAAGAGCATCTACTCTCACTTCAGCGGACTGTCCGAGTTCAACTCCTACGACATCGGTTTCGTCAACTTCAACTTCGATCTCCATTACTGAAAGATCGGCGATGGTCATCAATACAGTGCCCGGATTATTCATTGTTCCGATCAAGGCTATCTCTCCCTCTTCGATTCTCAGGCTGGTGATAATTCCATCCATGGGAGAGTTATAGGTGGTTTTATTCAGATTATCCAGGCTGCTTTCAAGAGAAGCTTTGGCCTGGTTAATCTGATAAAGAATAGCTCTGTGTTGAGCTCTGGAGATATCATGCTGAGCTTTTGCCGTTTCTAATTGTTCTCTCGAGATGAGTTGCTCATCATAAAGTCTTTTTTGCCTTTCATAAAAATTTTTATCTTTTTCTAACCTCGCCTCAGCTTCAATAAGTTGAGCCCTGTAGGAAAGAATGAGAGCTCTGTCCCGTTCAGCATTGGCTTCGTACTGGGTTGAGTCAAGCTTTAGGAGGAAGTCTCCCTCCTTCACTATTTGTCCTTCTTCAACACCTATCTTCACGATTCTTCCAGGGACTTGGGCGCTTATATTCACATTCTTTTTGGGTTTGACCTCTCCAGAGGCAGAGATGATAGAAGTCAGGTCATCCTTTTTGACTTCTTCCACAGTCACTTTTACTGCTTTTTCTCTCTTAGATCGGAGGTTGAAGAATACAATAAGCGCCAGAACAACGATGACAATTGATATGACGGTTATTCTACGCCGTCCTCTTTTTTTCTTCATTCTTATCAAGACCTTCCCGTTCAAGATATCCATATTATACTACTTACGATTTTAAAGGTAAAAGGTTTTAAGATGACTCGCCTCGAAGATCGGAGATAGGGGATGGTTCTATTTTTTCTGAATAAAAAAAAGGCAAAGGACAGTAGAAAAAATAGATCCGTCCCCATTTTCTCTAAATAAAGGATGGTTGCTCTTGGATGAAAGAGTTGATAATATGGATAGGAAATGTTTTTAAAAGTTGCCAAAGATGCTGCTCTAAAGGCAGGTGAGATGCTCAGGGAAAATTTCGACGAAGCCAGGGAGATTCATTTTAAAGGAGAGATCAATCTCGTTACTCGTTTCGATTCACTATCTCAGAAGATGATCCATGCGCATCTTTCTTCGAATTTTCCTGAACATGATTTTTTAGCTGAGGAAGGCTTAAGTAAAGAGAAAGGAGCTGAGTATCGGTGGCTCATTGACCCTCTTGACGGCACGACCAATTTTGCTCATAAATTCCCTGTGTTTTGTATCTCTATAGCTTTAGAGAAGAAAGGAAAAATTGTCCTTGGCGTGGTCTATGACCCTTGTAGAAAAGAGATTTTTTGGGCTGAAGAAGGCAAGGGAGCTTTCCTAAACGGAAAAAAGATAAGAGTCTCTTCTGTTGATGATCTGGACAAAAGCCTCGTGGCCACAGGATTTCCTTATGATATCCGGGAAAGCGAGTTAAACAATATCGACCATTTTAATAATTTTGCTATCCGCGTCCAAGCCATTCGCCGCTGCGGTTCAGCAGCCATGGACCTTTGTTATGTGGCCTGTGGAAGGTTTGATGGTTTCTGGGAATTAAAGCTCAATCCCTGGGATGTTGCTGCAGGAGTTCTGATCGTTAAAGAAGCAGGGGGACGAATTTCTGATTTTCAGAATCAAGACTACAGCATATATGGCGTAGAGACTCTTGCCACCAATGGGTTGATCCACCGGCAGATGGTCGATATTTTGCAAATGGGGAAGACATGAGAAAGAGAAATCTTGAATCAGAGGCGAAAGGGATTAATTACATACTTTGCACTTTATTCATAATTCTTGTCTTTTTTTCCAGTTGTGAGCCGGCAAAAAGACCTGTTTCGATAATGGAGGAGATTCTTCCTGAGAAAGGTTTTGATCTTATTCCTAAGGAAGAGGAAAATCTTTACAGTCTACAAATTGCCTCAGAAATAGAGAGAGATGCAAACCTGATAGAGGACGAATTCGCAGCTCAATACATCGAAGAATTAGGGCAGAGAGTTGTCAGTCGGACTCATTTTCGTTACTTCGTTGAAGCCTACGAGTGGGCTTTTAAGATTATCGATACTTCTGAGATCAATGCCTTTGCAGCCATAGGGGGAAAAATTTATGTCTCTCGGGGCCTGATTGAAGCCACAGAAAGAGAAGCAGAACTTGCAGGAGTTTTAGCTTTTGAGATAGGGCATGTCATGGCCCGCAGTGTTCATCAGCACGTTTCCCAGGATGCGGTCGAGCAAGGCTTGGTTTTGCCCGGAGAAATGATTCAAGGTCAAGAAGGCCTGGACAGCTTGAATCAAGTTCTCGAGGCAGCGGGAGGAGCCTATAGCTACTTTTCGAATCTCGAGTATTATCCAGAGGAAGTCGAGAAAGCAGACAAGTTTGGCCTCCATAACAGCTATGATGCTGGTTTTAATCCACGGAGTTTCCTGGTTTTTATGTATCGTCTCTTGGAAGGAAAAGAGCAAGAGGCTTTCCCCTTTTGGCTACAGAGGAATCCCTGGAGTCAGAAAAGAGAAGAGCAATTGCTGGCCATTCTGAAATTGTTGCCTCCTGTTTCCTTCCACCCGGAAATTTCAAATTTCGAGAGGTTTAAAGTTCAACTCGAATCTCTTGCACCATCTCCTTTAGAGATGGAAGAGGAGCCTTCCGTTCCAGAATATGCAGAAGTGATGATTTTGAATGTTCTTGGAAATGCTGACTGGACAGATACTGGAATCGATGTTTTTGAAGATCAGCAGCTCTATTTTCAGGCTTCAGGTGGGATTTCTCTTCAAGAGGGAAACCCTTTGGCGTATTGTGGTCCAGACGGCTACAATCTCAAGACTATGCAGCAGCCCATCCCCGACAGAAAAATAGGGGCTTTAATCGGCAAAGTGGTAAAGCTCATCTCTATTGAGATAGACGAAGAAACTGGAGAGGAAATACGCAACGAGATGGAGAGATATTTCTTTATCGGTTCTGAGAGTAGTGTAAAGATGGAGATTGATGGCCGGCTTTTTCTTGGCATCAATGAAAATATTGTCGGTGATAATTCCGGCGAATTCGAAGTCACCATTTTTCTTGAAGAATCTATTGAGGAATAACTGATATTTAAAATTAAATTGCATTCAGATTAAGATTTGAAGCCAGCCACATCAAAATAAAGGGGCCAATCTTATTTGGAGCCATCTCCAAATCCTTGATAACTGATTGTTAAATTCGATCACAGATTTTGGGGGAATAGCTGAAGTGACCATTGAAGATTTGGCCTTCGGATTTCGGTTTTTGAGGGAAGTCAACGAAGTCGACCTGCGAGTATGTTTGAGCGGAGCGAGTTACGCAGCAGCCGAGAAGGCTTAAAAAGAGATGGGGAAAAGAGATGGGGACGGTTCTATTTTTTAATATAGAAAGCCTAGGACTATGAGATATATGTAAGAATAAAAAATAGAACCGTCCCCTATCTGAACGGGAGCGAAGCTATTCCCCAAAACCTATTCATAAGGTTTTCGAATATCACGGGAAATGAGGGGTCTGTCTGCTGGATTTACTTTTTAAGAAATCTTTCCATGAACTGGATGTCATAGTCTCCTTTGATAAAAGAGGAATTGGAGAGAAAGCTTAGTTGAAGGGAGATGTTTGTTTTTATTCCCACTATGGTAGTCATCTCTAAGGCTGTTTGCATTTTTTTTATGGCCTCCCGACGAGAAGGGGCAAAAGCCACGATTTTAGCGACTAAGGAATCATAGTCGGGGGGAATTTTCCAGCCGCAGTAGGCTGCAGAATCGACACGTATTCCTTCTCCTCCAGGAAGGACCAGAAAGTCAATTTTTCCAGGTGAGGGAATGAAAGTTTCAGCATCTTCTGCATTGATCCGGCATTCCAGGCTGTGTCCCCTTCTTGTCAAATCAGGGGCATAAGACAGTTTTTCTCCTGCCGCTATTTTTATCTGTTCTTTGATTAAGTCAAGGTCATAAATCATCTCTGTTATGGGGTGTTCCACTTGAACTCTTGTGTTTGCTTCCATGAAGTAGAATTTCTTTTGTTCATCTACCAGGAATTCAAAGGTTCCTAGACTTTGATAACCAATGAATCGAGCAGATTCCTGGACAGCCTTCATCATCTTTTTCCTCAATTTTTCATCGATGAAGGGAGAAGGAGTCTCTTCCAGGAGTTTTTGATATTTTCTTTGGATTGAACATTCCCTTTCGGCGAAAGCAAGAATATTGCCTTTCTTATCGCCAATAACCTGAATTTCTATGTGACGGGCTTTGGAAATGTATTTTTCCAGATAAAGAGAAGGATTACCGAAAGCGCCCTCTGCCTCCCTTTGGGCAATCGGGAACTGTTCTTCTAACTGCGCCATAGAACGTGCAATTCGCATGCCTTTTCCTCCTCCACCGGCTTGTGCTTTCAAGATGACAGGGAAGCCAATTTTTTGAGCCTCTTTTTTTGCCTCTGGAATATCATTGAGGGTTTGATCGCTTCCTGGAATTACGGGTAACTTCGATTTTTTCATCGCCAACCGGGCTCTGTTTTTGTCACCCATGAGTCTCATCAGGGAAGCGGATGGGCCGATGAAGGCAATCCCCTGACTTTCACAGATCTCTGGAAACCGGGGATTTTCGGCAAGGAAGCCATAGCCGGGGTGAATGGCATCTGCTTTGCTGATTTCGGCGGCACTCATGATATTGGGGATGTTGAGATAGCTTTCAGAGGCTTTAGCTGGACCTATGCATATTTTTTCATCGGCCAGCATAGAATGGAGAGAGTTCTTGTCTGGTTCAGAATAAACGACAACTGTCTTAAGCCCCAATTCTCGGGCAGCCCGGATAATGCGTAAGGCTATTTCTCCTCGATTGGCAATCAAGATTTTAGAGAACATGAGGATTATTTAAGAAGTTGGATGGCGAATAATTTTTGTCCGTATTCGACCGGCTTGCCATTTTCCACGTATATTTCTTTCAGGACACCCTCTACATCTGATTCGATTTCATTCATCAATTTCATGGCTTCGATTATACAGAGGACTTGATTCCTTTTGATTTCCTCACCGGTTTCGACGAAAGGAGGAGAGGAAGGGTCAGGTGCTCTGTAAAAAGTCCCAACCATAGGGGATGTGATGTAGGATAGATTATCGTCTTTCTTTTCTGGGAGAGACTCTTGAAGTTCCGAGCCTTGCTTTTCTTCCAAGTGTGGAGAAGCCTGATCAATGGCACCGGATGAGGCCTCGGAGAGAACTGTGTTTCGGCTGAGCTTTATCTTAAATCCTTCTTTCTCAATTTCAAAGTGAGCCAGGTTCTTTTTCTCCATGAGTCGGATAATTTTATTTATTTCTTCGTAATCGATCTTCTCCTTCATTTTAACCTCCTCATCTTTCTCCAAGGGGATGAGATTCTTTTTCTTCTTCATTGAGAATTTTAAAAAAATTAGTAATACCTTAATCATTCAGGAGACAAATGTCAAGAATCTTCAGGAATGTTGCAGCTCCCAAAAGATAGGGGACGGTTCTATTTTTTCTCAACATTCCCCAGAGAGAGGTGAGGAAACTGCAAAAAATAGAACCGTCCCCATTTTAAAGGAATGTTGAAAGTTGAGACCTGACTCCTCTCCGGGTGCTCTCTGTTTGACTTCAGGATAGGGTTTGCCTTAATATTTAGATACGAGTTACTAAGGAAGCGGAAGGATGCTTGATCAATTATCAAATCGTCTCCAAAAAGTGATGAAATTCCTTCGCGGCGAGGGCAAAATCACTGAAAAAAACATGACCGAAGCTCTGAGGATGATCCGCTTGGGTTTGCTTGAAGCCGATGTGAATTATAAAGTCGTTAAAGAATTCATCGAAAGAATCAGGCTAAAGGCTCTGAACGAGGAAGTTCTCTCCAGTCTCACTCCTACCCAGCAAGTCATTAAGATTGTAAAGGACGAATTGACGTTTATCCTAGGAGAGGAGACCCAAAGTATAAAATTTTCAAATGTCCCCCCTTCGATCTTCATGCTGGTGGGACTTCAAGGCTGCGGAAAAACAACCACCTGTGGCAAACTGGCGAAATGGGTCTTAGGACTTCAAAAAAATCCCCTCCTGGTCTCCTTCGACTTAAAAAGATTAGCTGCTCAAGATCAAATCAAACAGATTTCTCAAACGCTCAGGCTTCCCTTTTATGAAATGTCCAAAGATCAAATTTCTTCTCCCCAGAAGGCTCTGAAAGACTTGGTCAAATTTACTCAAAACAGAGGTTACAATCCTCTCATTGTCGATACAGCAGGGAGGCTTCATGTGGATGAGGAGCTTATGGAAGAACTTCAGCTGGTCAAAAACATCCTCAAGCCCACTGAAGTTATTTATGTTGGCGATTCTATGACAGGTCAGGATGCCGTGAAAAGTGCTGAGCTCTTTAATGACAAAATCGGGTTAACTTCCATCATTTTGACTAAACTTGACGGTGATGCTAGAGGGGGAGCCGCCTTGTCTGTAGTTTCAGTCACTGGCAAGCCAATAAAGTTTGTTGGCTTGGGAGAGAAATTCGATCAATTCGAGATTTTCCATCCAGAAAGAATGGCTTCGCGTATCCTAGGCATGGGCGATATCTTGAGTTTGGTCGAAAAGGCTGAACAGGAGGCTGATGCCGAGGAGGCGCAAGAACTAGCCCGCAAGTTACGCAAACAGGAATTCACGCTCCAGGATTTTAAGAAACAGTTAGTCCAAATGAAAAAAATGGGCTCTCTTTCCCAAATCTTGAATTCATTACCTACAGGTGGAATTTATAAGAACCTTTCTAAAGTCAAGATAGACGACAAGAAGATTGTCTACTATGAGGCCATCATAAACTCAATGACGCCCCAGGAAAGGGAAAATCCTAAGATTATCAATGGTAGCCGCCGCCGGCGAATTGCTAAAGGTAGCGGCAGAACGGTCATTGAAATTAACCAGCTGTTGAAACAATTTTTTGAAATGAAAAAAATGATGAAAAAATCCCAATTCCAAAAGTTTCTTTCTTCACTCCCTCCATTATCTCACTGAAATCTATTGACTTAAAAACAAAATTCAGCTATTATCTTTTTTCATCCTAAGACTGTGGGATTGATAATGATTTCTATTCGATTAATGAGGCTCGGAGGAAAGAAGAAACCTTTCTACCGGATTATCGTGATTGATTCTCGAAAGCCAAGAGAAAGCAAAGCCAAAGATATTCTCGGTTATTATGATCCTTTGAAAGAACCACCAGAAGTCAAGATCGATATTGAAAAAGCCAAATTTTGGCTCGAACGAGGAGCACAAGCTTCTAATACGGTTCAGTCTCTTTTACATAAAGTTTCCAGATCAGAGAAACTTACACATTAACATTCTTAATCTTAAAGGAGGTTACAGTGAGAGAACTGGTTGAAATGATTGCCAAATCATTAGTAGACAATCCGGAAAAAGTACAAGTTTCCCAATTGGAAGGGGAACAAACCACGATCTTAGAACTCAAGGTCGCCCCGGAAGATTTAGGAAAAGTTATTGGCAAACAAGGAAGAACTGCTAGAGCTATCAGGATTATTCTTGGTGCTGCAGGAATGAAGATGAAAAGGAGATTCAATCTCGAGATAATCGAAAAAGCTTAGTTTGGTCAGCATCGGGAAAGTTGTAAAGAGTAAAGGGAAGAGAGGCGAACTTAAACTCAGGCTTTACTCAGAACATTACCTTAAGCCTTTTTTTCCTAAGGTCTATCTTCATAAAAAAGGGTCCTTGGAAGAGTTTGAAGTCGAAACTCTTCGCCCTTATAAAGATGGATACTTAATCAAGCTAAAGGAGATTGATACCTTAGACCAGGCTTGGGAATTGGTGGGCCAAGATATTCTGGTTCCGGAAGAATTTCTTCGTCCCTTAGAAGAAGATAATTATTATCTGTTTCAACTAATAGGAAGTTCTGTAATTTCCATCAAGAAAAAGAAAGTTGGAACAGTAAAAGATATACTCTTCGTAGAGAATAATGAGCTGTTAGTCGTGGGAAAAGGGAAGACGGAAATTCTCATTCCTTTCACGAAATCCATCTGTATTAAGATCGACCTGGCAAACAAGGAAATTCTTATCAATCCTCCAGACGGGCTTTTAGAGTTGAATGAGATTTGATATAATCACCATATTCCCTGAAATGTTTAAGAATGCGTTTTCAGGGGGAATCATTAAGAAAGCACGGGAGAAGAGCATTATCGAGATTCATGTTCATAACCTGAGGGAGTTTGCCGTTGATAGACACAAGCAGGTAGATGATCGTCCCTACGGTGGAGGTGAGGGCATGGTTTTCAAGCCCGAACCGATCTTTGCTGCTGTGGAGAAGATAAAACAATCGGAGGATACGGCGGTTTATCTCCTTTCTCCTCAAGGAAGGAAACTCGATTTCCAGTTTGCAGAAAAGTTGGCTCATCTCTCACAGCTCATTCTTATCTGCGGACGATATGAAGGAGTCGATGAAAGAGTGATACAGCACTTGGTCAATGGAGAAATTTCTCTTGGAGACTACATCCTAACAGGAGGAGAACCAGCAGCTATTGTTATTGTTGATGCTGTATCAAGGTTTATTCCCCAGGTGGTAGGAAAACCTGAATCAGTCAGACATGATTCTTTTTCTGAGGGTTTGCTGGATTTTCCTCAGTACACACGACCTCGTGATTTTAGAGGAATGAAGGCTCCCAAAGTTCTTTTTTCTGGAAATCATGATAAAATTAGCTTGTGGCGGCGAAAAAAGTCGATAGAAAAGACATTATCCGTAAGGCCTGACTTGCTCAAGAATAAAAGTGTAAGTCCTGAGGATAAAAAGATATTGGAAGAAATAAAGAAAGGAAAGGACAATGAGCCTGGTTGATTTGGTTGAGGAAAAACAGTTGAGAAAAGACCTGGATTCTTTTAAAGTAGGAGATACAGTTAAGGTCCATGTGATCATCCGCGAAGGAGATAAAGAGAGAACTCAGATTTTCCGAGGAGATGTGATAGCAAAAAGAGGATCTGGCATGAGTGCAACCTTCACTGTTCGGAAAATATCATTCGGGATAGGGGTGGAAAGAATTTTTCCCCTTCACTCCAAGATGATAAATAAGATTGAAGTGGTAAGAAGGGGAAAAGTCAGAAGAGCCAAGTTGTATTACTTAAGAAAGCTTAAGGGAAAGGCTGCCCGACTAAAGGAGATAAGGTCGTAAAATTGGCAGATTTCTTGATAGAGGAAAGATTATTTAAAAAGGGATACAGAACGATTGTCGGAGTAGACGAGGCAGGAAGAGGAGCTCTTTTCGGACCGGTTGTGGCTTCTGCGGTTGTTATGCCTTTCGCGGGGATGTGTAAGGTTTTATCCGGAAGCATTGGAGAAATAGATGATTCCAAGGTTCTTTCTCCCAAAAAAAGGAAAAGATTGGCTGGGATTATCCTGAAAGAGGCAAGATTTGTGGGAGTAGGATTAGCAACAAACTTTGAGATTGACCAGGAGAATATATACTGGGCTTCATTACGGGCCATGAAAAGAGCTGTCCAGAATTTGTCCGTGAATCCTGATATTCTTCTCATCGATGGCTTTCACCTAAAGGATGTCAACTGCCTGCAAGTGCGTATTCCTGGGGGGGACAGCAAGAGCATTTCTATAGCAGCGGCTTCCATTGTGGCTAAGGTTGTCCGAGATAAGATGATGGTTCTCTTGGATCAAGTTTATGAAGGATATGCTCTTGGGAAGAATAAAGGCTATGGGACCAAAGAGCATTATCGAGCCTTAAGAGAAAGAGGGCCAACTCCTTTACATAGATTTTCATTTAATTTGGAGCATTGAGAAAAATGCCTGTGAACAGAACAAAAACGATAGAAGTAGCCGAGAGATATGTCCAAGCCGGGAAACTTTTGGATGCAATCGCCGAGTACAAAAAGTTACTGGTCGGTGATGCTCAAGATATTAACATTAGAAACATCATCGGTGATTTGTATGTAAGATTAGGCAAGGGAGATAAAGCGAGGGATGAATTCCAGAAAATAGCAGATCATTATGAAGATAAAGGATTATATCCTCAAGCTATAGCTATTTATAAAAAAATAAATAAATTAGATCCAGAGGATGTGGAACTGGCTGTTAAACTGGCTGACCTTTTTGGAACCTATGGCTTTCTTTCTGAAGCGAAGAGAGAATATATGAGAGTTGCGAAGAACTTAGAGAAGAAAGGCCAGATAAAAGAAGTCATTCCTGTTTATGAGAAGCTGGCCAAGATGGACAAGGGAGACTTCGAAGTGCGTTTGATCCTGGCCGAACTATACAGCAAAGAAGGTTTGGAAGACCAGGCTATTGAGGAATTGAATGCTGTCGCTGAATCCAAACTCAAGGATAACAAGCTGAAGGATGCTGAAAAGATGCTCCTTCAAGCAAATAAGATAAAAGAAAATCATCTAGGAACTATCACCAATCTCATCGAACTTTTTAAGAGAAAGAACAAGAAGAAAGATGCTTATTCACTCTTAGATAATGCTCTGAAAAAAGATAAAGAAAACCTGAAGTTACTGAATTTATTAGGAGCCCTTTATTTTGAAGACCAGAATTTCAAAAATGCTAAAGAAATATTTTCTAAGATACTATCTCTCCGAGAGATGGATGTAGAAGCAAGGGTAAAATTAGGTCGCGTCCATATCCAGGAAGATAAATTAGATGAAGCTTATGAGCTCTACGAGCCTTTGATTGAGGGCTTAGTCAAGAAAGATAAAGGTGAAAAGGCCATTGGTCTTCTCGGGCTTATCCTTTCCTCCCAGAAGGTTCATCTTCCTTCCTTAGAAAAGCTCGCTTTTATTTACGAATCCAAGGATCAGAAAGACAAACTTGAGACAGTATACAGGGTTATTTTGGAAGAATACCGAGAAAGAAAATCAAAAGAGAAAATGTTATCTGTCCTGGAGAAGCTCACTGAGCTCGTGCCCGAGGACAAAGAGCTGGCCGAGCGATACAAGCTTCTCCAGCAGGAACCAGGCATCATGGAGAGGAAAGAGGAGGAGGAGAGGAAAAGAGAAGAGGAAGAGAAGAGAAAGGCAGAGGAAAGGAAGAAAGAAGAAGAAGCGAGAAAGAGAGAAGAAGAGGAAGAAAAGAGGCGTTTAGAAGAGGAGAAGAAGCGCAAAGAGGAAGAGAAGAAGGTAGAGGAGGGAGAAGAGAAGAGGAAACTAGAAGAGGAGAAGAAGCGCAAAGAGGAAGAGAAGAAGGTAGAGGAGGAAGAAGAGAAGAAGCGCAAAGAAGAGGAAGAAAGGAAGGCAAAAGAGGAAGAAAAGAAGGAAAAGGAGGAAGAAGAGAAGAGGCGTTTAGAAGAGGAGAAGAAGCGCAAAGAGGAAGAGAAGAGGGAAAAGGAGGAGGAAGAGAAAAGGAGGTTAGAAGAAGAAAAGAGAAAGAAAGAGGAGGAGGAGGAGAGGAAGAGAGAGATAGAAGAAAGAGAGAAGAGAGAAGAAGTGCGGGCCGAAGCTCCGGGGATTGTCGGCGAAGATAAAGAAATAATCAAGATGAAATTGGCTAAAGCTGATTTGTATTTGGAACAGGGTTTAATTCGGAATGCTAGACGAATTCTTGATGACTTGAAGATTAGGTATTCTGATGAACCAAGAATAGACGAAAAAATTGCAATGCTTGATGAAGTCAGAACCAAAATGGAAGAGGATGAAATCGCAGTGAGGCTTAAAGAGATTGAAACCAAAGAGATAGAATTGGAATCGAGGGAGATCGCTAAAGCAGAACAGATCGTAGAGGAGATTGCGGCTACTAAGGTTTTTACTGAAGCAGAGGAAGCGCTACCCGCTGAGGAAGCAGAGAAGAAACCTGACTATTATGATATGGAAGAGATAGCCAAGGATGAGCTAGATACCATCTACGCCATTGTTACTCATCAAACAAGCGGAGACACTGAGACTTTTGAGAAAGAACTTTCTGAGATAGTTACAGAATTTAAGAAAGAAGTGGAAGAAAGAATCGACAAAGAAGATTATGATATCCATTATAATCTTGGCGTCGCTTATATGGAGCAACGCCTGTTTGATGAAGCCATTGAGGAATTTGAGCTGGCTTCGAAAGATGAGAAGAGGGCTTTGGACTGTTATAATGTTATGGCGAATTGCTATAAGCAAAAAAAGGATTTTAAAGAAGGAATAAAATGTATTGAGAAAGGGTTAGCCCTCGCTGAGGAAGGCTCAGTTCCATTTTTTGCGTTGAAATATGAGTTGGCTTCCCTTTATGAAGAGTCAAATGAGAATGAAAAAGCCTTAGCTCTGTACAGTGAGATTAAAGAATGGAACTCTGAATACAGGGATGTAGAAGATAAAACCAAAGCCTTGAGGAACTTATCACCGGAAAATCCCTAGAAAAGTAAGACTTTACCTTTGGGGGAATTATACAATGTGTTTAGCCAGAGCT